>ULXP01057335.1_pt1 | contig 11972 bp, 14 predicted proteins | sample 1961351 | NCBI WGS metagenome assembly ULXP01 (sample SAMEA4835840, study PRJEB28245) | human gut metagenome | biome: gut microbiome; material: fecal sample | place: Denmark | collected 2008 | reverse complement strand
TAAGTCTTTTGTTTCTTTTAATTACTGTTGGTCCAAGCTTATTGCTGTTGACATCTATATCATCAAACAATCCTTTAAAGTTCTCTTCGCTTGGGGTACCAATAGCAGACGCTTCAATGTTTTTAAAGTTGGTTTGCAATATTTCGTTTAGGTTTTCGTCTAAATCAGCAACTTCTACTTCTTTTCCGTCTTTTTCTGCTTTATCTTTAGCGTCTTTATCAGCTTTCTTAATTCTGTTTAATAAATTACCAAACAATTCACTAGGCAGGATGAAGAATCCTTTTACCTGTACCATCTCATCTCTAACGGCTGAAGCTTCTTCATCACTGATTTTAGCATAATCAAAATCAGTGTTTCCTGCATCCCATTCGCCTTTATTCAGATAGGTTGTAAGATTTTCGGATATATATCTATAAAACAACATACCCAAAACATATTGTTTGAAATCCCAACCGTCAACACTTCCTCTAAGTTCATTGGCAAGCGCCCATATTGTACGGTAAAGTTCTGTTCTCTCTTGTTCTCTTTTATTATCACTCATTTTTGTATTCTCCGTTCTTTAATAATTTTTCGTAATCTATACCATTTCTCAATTCTCTGCACAAATCTTTATTTTCTAAGGTTTTTGCAATATCAGCAGGTACTTCATTTCGCTCTTGTGCAGCTAAATCAAAAAACAACGCTATTTGTTCAGGCTTTGGCTTCAATAACCGAAGCATTGCGATTTGTCTGTCCGGGGGAGGCGGATTCACTTTGCCACTTAAAATATCATAAAAGTATGGTTTTTTTATGCCAAGTGCGGTGTAAAACTTGATATTTGATAATTTTGCCTCTTTTATCATTTGCGCAAGCAAATTGCAGAATTTCATAGAATCATCAACAATCAAGTAATCACCACCGTTTCTAATTTAGTATGTAAGTTTACATACTAACATACTATCATATTTGAAAGCAAATGTCAATCAAAACTCCTCTAAACATGGCTTTTGCCTAAATCTCATTGAGTTTTTAGACAAAAGAGATTATAATATTTTTTATAATTCAGGAACAATACAATATTTTCGTGTCGTTTAATAAATAGAGAGGTTGTCTCTCTGGAAAGGAGGTACAAAATATGCCGATATTATTAAAAAGAAAAAGCGGTGAAATCACACCGTTTCGCAATGCGGACTTTATTCCCGCATTCTACTTTATTCCGAAATCCATATTGGACAAGTGTGGTTCTGAACTGAACAGCATCCCACGCAATCCGCATAGGCTGCTCCATGACTGGGATGCAATCGCTATGGTGGAAAGCGATTTGTTTCTGCTTGCCATTATCGACGCTTATGCATTTATGGTCTGGCCCTTTATGGGACTGGGTGCAAAGCGTGAAATCTATTCCGGTTATGAACCATCTTGGATTTACGCCCACGCAGCACCATATTGGATTCAGGAAATGCAGGAGGAAAAGATTCTTCCGGCAGCAAAGGACCTGCTAAAGGACGGAGGTGTGGATGAAACCTTCGGCTATGTGTCGGAAGAAGAAATCTCCGATCTGTTCAACTGGCTTGTTCCGCAGACAATGGCGCATCATAATATGAAAGCTGTCATTGATACCGCAAAGGAGTTCCGCTGTTTTGAAGATTTTGATTACCGAAAGAGCCGACAAAAAATTGATTTTTACCGCAAGTGGTATCACACCCGTGCAAAGAATGTTACAGTTGAATCTCTTGAAGAAATCAAGAAACGCTATGCTGAGAACAACGACGGTGTGGACTGGGATATCCCCGATGAAAACAGCAATATGAGCCATACTGTTTTAGAGCCGATGGCGGTAAGCGAGTTTTTAGCTTCGCTTGGCGAAACGGATAGACAAATCCTTACTATGCGTATGGAAGGCATAACGCTTGAGAAAATTGCGGAAAAGCTCGGATTCAAAACGCACAGCGCTGTTCACAAGCGCATCCGAAAAATCGGACTGGCTTACGAGAAGTTCAGCGGTGAAGATTTCGGATTCAGCCAAAAGAAAATTATCTAACAACACCTGTTGATGTAAAAATCGGCAGGTGTTATTTTTTCGCCCAAAAACAGAAAAGGAGGACTTTATGACGCAGTACAATCCGATAAAATCGGAACAAATCAAAATTAAGAACACCCTATGTATGCAGTGCGAACACCAAAACTGTTTAATGATAACCGACGATGTCTGTCCTGTTTTTGCAGAAATCAAACAAAAGATTCCTAAAATCAAGGAGGACAATCACAATGAAAAAATATAAAGGAACCTATATCATCGGTATTGACCACGGCTACGGAAATATGAAAACGGCTAATTGCTGTTTTCAGGCAGGTGTGACCGTCTATGACAAAGAACCGATTTTCAAAGACAACCTGCTTGTTTGGAATAACAAATATTATCTTATCGGCACAGAGCATAAGGAGTTTTCAGCAGATAAAATGCTGGACGAGGATTATTATGTTCTGACGCTTGCAGCAATTGCACGAGAGTTGAACATTGCTAAAATCTATTCTGCTGATGTATTGATCGCCGCTGGGCTTCCGCTGACTTGGGTAAGCGAGCAGCGAGAAGAATTTAAACGATATTTGCTGAAGAACGAAACAGTTGATTTCAATTTCAAAGGCAAGGATTATCATATCCGCATTGTCGGCGCAGATGTTTACCCACAGGGATTTGCCGCTATTGTCAATCACTTATCCGATTTTTCAGGTGTAAATATGCTCTGTGATATCGGCAACGGCACGATGAATATTATGTTCGTCAATGATAAAAAGCCGAACCCCCGCCGTTGCTTTACCGAAAAATTCGGAACGCATCAGTGTATGCTTCAAGTCCGTGAAAATCTGATGAGGTTTCATCACACAGAGCCGCCCGAAGAAATGATTACCCGTGTACTTCGCTTCGGCACAGCGGATATTGACGGCGACTATCTGAAAACAATCACCGACACCGCAAGAAAGTATGTAGAAGGCATTTTCCGCAGGCTTCGTGAACACGGTTATGACTCAAAGCTGATGAAGCTTTATGTGGTCGGCGGCGGTGGCTGCCTTATCCGTAACTTTTCTGAATATGACAAAAGTCGTATTACCGTAAACGATGATATTTGTGCTACTGCCAAAGGCTATGAACGAATGCTTGAAATGAAGCTGATTAAAAGCGGCGGTACGTTATGAGTATCAAGCGAATGAGCCTGCGGTTCAACTTGGATAACGAAGCTGACCGCAAGGCTTGGAAGCATTTGAAAAATGTAACGGATTCAAAGAATAAGGCGGTTATTACTGCCGTTAATCAGTTTTATGAGCCGCATGCAGAAATTACAGAGACTATTAAGGAAACCATTCGAGAGTGCTTGCAGAATCTTTCTGTGATACAGACGGAACCAAGGCAACTGACCGAAAGACTATCCGAAGAAGAAAATCTGTTATTGGATTCCCTTGATGATTTTCTCGGAGACTGACGGCATTAAAATGATGCCGCTTTTTATTTTTCAAAATGCCCTATGGCATTATTTTGACATTAAATAGAATTAAGGAGGATTTTTATTATGAGAGCTTATTCATCATTAAGACAACTCGAAGAAAAAGGTATTTATGTTGATGAATACCTGACCAATGAGCGAGACGGCGTATTTAAGGCACGGCTTGACTGCAAGCGTTGGGGCAAGAAAAGGAATGTCATTGCGTACTTCACTTTTGAGGACGGCAGTAAAATTATGGCTGCCGCTTGGCAGAACACCGGTTATCTCGGTATTCCTGAAATTGAAGAAGGAGCAATGCTAACCCTCATCTTTGAGAGAGCGAAGAACGGCATTTCCTATTTGAGAAAGGTTGAGAGAAACGAGGGACAGTAATCGTGTCTCATACTGTAACAAGCAGGGAACTTGTACGGCAAGTTCCAACTCAAATTCGGCTGTTTAGCCGATTTACTCTTTAGGGACTGCCGCCCCTAATACCCCGATAATAGAAAGGTCTGATTTAATGAACAGAAACCCAAAAGAAAAACTTGCCCGCATAGAAATACGGGTAAAGCCAAAAGAGAAAGAAAAAATAAAGCGAATTGCCGAGAAATGCAATTTACCGTTAAGCGAATATGTTGTGCAAAGGGCATTGGGTTACGCACCGAGAACGGTTCTCCCTGATGTCTTTTTTGATTTCTATAACAAATTATGCGAGCTTTGTAACACAGCAGAACTCACACCTACAACAGAAAGCAAGTTGCTTTTGCTGATAGATGAAATTCATTCGGAGCTTTTATTGCCACGAAAGGAGGATATGCGCAAATGGCAACAACAGGATTCTGGCCTGTCAAAAACAGGTTAAAAGAAGTAATTGACTATGCCCGTAACCCTGATAAGACCACCGATAAGAAATATCTTGACGAGGATTTGTATAACGCTCTGCGCTATGTCGAAAACGATGATAAAACCGACCAGCGGTTGTATGTCAGCGGTATCAACTGCCCGACAAAGCGAGCCTACGAACATATGATGGCAACCAAACAGCGTTACGGTAAGCTCGGTGGCAATATCGCCTATCACGGCTATCAGAGTTTTGTCAGCGGCGAAGTTACGCCCGAAGAAGCGCACCAAATTGGATTGGAAACGGCAGGGCGGATGTGGGGCAAGGATTATGAGATAGTCGTTACCACCCACCTGAACACGGATAATATTCACAATCATATTGTAGTAAATTCGGTATCTTTTCGCACGGGACGGAAATTTGAAAACCATATCTCCGACCATTACAAGCTGCGGGAGATTTCGGATAAGGTTTGTAGTGAGCGTGGAAAAAGCGTATTGCCGATGAGCAAATTCACGGGCAGCCGAAAGAAAGATTACTGGGTTCACAAAAACGGTTGCTTAACGCACAGAGATATTCTGAAAAGGGATATTGAAAGCATTTTGCCCTATTGCGGAAATATGGACGATATTGAGCGCCGATTAGTATCGCTTGGGTATCAGTTCCCACGCAGCAGAGATTACGAGCATATTTCTATCCTTGCTCCCGGCTGGAAACGAGCAATCCGCTTGGATTCGCTCGGATACACTAAAGAGGTACTACGCAAACGAATTTATGAAAACCGCAGCGATGAGCGCTTTTATGTTCTCCGCAACAATAATCCGCCGTTCAAACCAAAAATTTATCCGCTGTTGATTTTAGAAAAAAAGCTGGATTACGAGATAACACACTCAAAGGACACCGCCGTTGTTTTGGTGGATGTCCTTTTTTATATCCTTTTGCAGCTATTAAATCTAACCCGTGACGAGCAGGAACTACAGCGCAGGAATCAGCCGCTTTCGCCCTCCATCCGTCAATCCCTGACGATAGAGAAAAAGTTGCTATCCGAGTACGCTTTTCTGAAAGGTAATGACCTGCACTCGGCAGAGGGTATTTTGAATTTTATAGACAACCGCACCGCCGAAATCGCTTCATTGGCAGTAGAACGGCAGAAAATCCGCAACAGCAACCGCCGCCCGAAATCCGATGAAGAACGGCAAGCAAAAAACACAGCCGCAAGGGAGCTTTCAAAAAAGCTGAAGCCCCTACGTAAAGAATTAAAATTAGCAGAGTCCGCACTTGAGCGTTATCCGCAGGTGTGGGAACTGCTGAAAACAGAGCGTGACGCAGAGATGAAATCACGTAACAGAAATAGAGAAAAAGAGAGGTAAAACATTATGAATGAAATTAAAAATATAAAGATTACAGACCTTGTATCCGCACCCGATAATCCGTTTAAGGTGACTATGGATACGGAGATGGAACGGCTTATCGAAAGCATAGCCGAAACCGGTGTCATTGCTCCGATTATCACAAGACCAACCGAAAACGGAAAATATGAAATTGTCAGCGGACACCGCAGGAAATACGCCTGTGAGTATCTCGGTATAGAAACTGTACCGACAATCGTAAAAGACCTTGACCGCAATGAAGCGGTCATTTTTCTTGTTGACAGTAATTTACAGCGGGAAAACATCCTGCCGAGCGAAAAAGCCTTTGCTTACAAGTTAAAAATGGAAGCGTTATCTCATCAAGGCAAGAGAACAGATTTAACTTCCGACCAAGTTGGGCGGAAGTTGGAAACTGCCGAAATTATAGGAAAGCAAACAGACGAAAGTAAAAATCAGGTACGTCGCTATATCCGTCTGACCAACCTTATTCCACCTATTTTGGATATGGTGGATGAGAAAAGAATTGCTTTTACTCCTGCCGTTGAGCTTTCCTATCTGCTCCCCGAAGAACAGACAATGCTGCTGTCGGAAATGGAATATAACGACTGCACGCCGAATTTATCTCAGGCACAGCGGATAAAAGACCTCAGTATGCAGGGATTGTTTACTGGTGAAAGGCTGTCCACCATTATGAGTGAAGAAAAAGCCAATCAGAAAGAGCGCGTTAAAATACCCGCTGACCGTATCCGCAAGTATTTCCCGAAAGACTATACCACAGCACAAATAGAAGAAACCATTGTAAAACTCTGCGAAGCGTACCACCGTAAACGATTGCGGGACAGAGATTCCAGATAGGAGGTGCGCCGATGTCAGATACTGTGAAAGTCAATCGGAATGAGATCGAGTTATCCGAAGAAATTTTGACCTCATTCGCAAAATTTCTTGTGCCTGAAATTCGTAAGTTTTATCAGAGCGAGGAAGGCAAGGCGTACTATGAAAAGTGGCTGAAAATGCATCCTGAATATGCCGCCTAAATTTCAAAGAAAGCAATCGATAAATTATCGGCTGCTTTCCATACATATGACTTTCACAATACAGGAAAGTATAATTCAGAAAGAGTAAATGGAGGTAAATAGAAAATGAATGTAGTCATATACGCTCGGTTTTCGAGCCACAGCCAAACAGAACAATCTATCGAGGGACAGTTAAAAGTCTGCTATGAATACGCCAAAAACAACGGATATACCGTCATCGGCGAATATATCGACCGTGCACAGAGCGGTACGACAGATAATCGGCTGGAATTTCAGCGCATGATTTCCGACAGCGACAAGCACACCTTTGAAGGCGTACTTGTCTATCAGCTTGACCGTTTTGCCCGAAATCGTTACGACAGCGCCATCAACAAATCAAAGCTGAAGAAAAACGGAGTGCGGGTTATCTCGGCAAAAGAGAATATTGCAGACGATCCGTCCGGTATTTTGGTGGAGGGCGTTTTGGAAAGTATGGCGGAGTATTATTCTGCAGAGCTTTCCCAGAAAATTCATCGTGGTATGGCAATTAATGCGGAAAAATGCCTTTCAAACGGCAGCAATCCCGGGCTTGGCTTTAAGGTGGATTCCGAGCGCCGTTTCTATGTTGATAACGACGAAGCGGAAATCGTCCGGGAAATATATGAGCGCTATGCAGCTGGTGAAACGAAAGCTGAAATTGTTCGAGATTTGCAGCGGAGAAAGGTAAAAACATCGCTCGGTAAAGAGTTCAGCACTAACAGTCTTAGCCGCTTGTTATGTAATAAGCGGTATATCGGTGTTTATCTTTACAAAGGTCAGGAAACACCGGGCGGAATGCCACGAATTTTGGATGATGATTTATTTTATCGGGTGCAGGCGCTTATGAACAAGAATAAATCCGCACCCGCCCGCACACACGGAGAGGGAGAATATCTTTTGACAACAAAACTGTTTTGCGGTTACTGCAAGGAAATGATGGTTGGCTACGGTGGTACGGGAAAATCAGGGCGTCAATATCACTATTACAACTGTAAAAATGCAAGAAAAAAGAAATGCCGAAAGAAAATTGTCAGCAAGCAGTATATTGAAAACCGTGTGATTGCCGAATGCCTGAAACTGCTTACAGATGAAAACATTGCTTTTATAGCGAAGATGGTTGCAGAGGAATGCAATAAAAGCCCTGACAACATTTCGGTGAAAGAATTAAAAAAGGCGATCAAAGAAGTAGACATCGCAATCGAAAATCTTTGGAAAGGAATTGAACTGGGACAATCGGTTGAAATGCTGACGGAACGAATCAACAAAAGAAAAGCCGAAAAAGCAGAACTCGAAGAACAGCTTGCCATTGAGCAAAACAAAAAGATTTGCTTGACCGAGCCGCAAATCCACGCCTTTTTGGATTATGTATGTGATATGCCTGCGGACGATGTAAACAAGCGCAGAGCCATTATCAACATCTTTGTTCATTCGATTTATCTGTATGATGATTATTTCACCTTGATCATCAATGCCAGCAGGAAGCCGCTGAGTATTGAGAACATCCCGCTGGACGATATTGAAACAGCGTTCAGCGGGGATACATATACCTCTGCCGAGTGTTCATCTTTAAAGATATCCGCTCCACCATATAAGCACGATGGTTTTGATACGAAACCATCGTGCTTTTTCTATATCCGAAATTCCTTGTGACACAAGGTTTTCTCCCCTTTCGGCATAATAGAATAGTTTCATCGTATCATAATTAACTCTACCAAAGTTGAAGTAAGGGGACTTGAACCCGCCCATTTTCATTCACTTAAAGATCACGAGGAAACTTTTATTATTGAGTTGGTTTCATCGTGGCTCAAATAGTTTTATTGTGATACATAGAAAATTTCATTGTCATTGAAAATTGAGAATTTTTTTGATACAATTTATACAGTATTATGCATCGTATGTACAGAAAAGGAGAATGTATTATGGGACTGTTTGATTTTTTCAAAAAGCCGAACCCCGTAGTTCCTAAACAAGAACCCGCAAAACCCTCCGTGCCTGAATCAGACAAAAAATACTACCAAAACGATTCATACTATACTGATGTAGCTTTTTCTGGCACTTCGTTTGAGAAAAGGGTGATATCCTTTGAGGAAAGAAAAAAGACCGCAATTCCTTCAAGGACAGGACTATACCCCGCTGAAATCTTATTGTTGGAATACTGTTCGTATGGTACCTACCCCGGTCCAAAGAATGGTTATCCGGGATTTTGGTGGTTTGAATACGGAATCAGAGATGTTGGTGCAGCCCTAAAGAGCCTTGAAAATAGGGGCTACATTGTCTTCGCCACAGCAAAGGAATCTCTTAATAACTTTACAATTCCGCAGTTAAAAGAACTTCTGACTTCCAAGGAGTTGACTACTTCTGGCAAGAAAGCAGACCTTGTTATGCGTGTAGCAGATGTGTTCTCTGAAGCGGAATTGCTTGCAACTGGTGTTCAAACCAAGTATATGCTGACAGAATTGGGACAGCGTGAATTGATCGAAAACGAATATGTTCCTTATATGCATAAGGCACACAACAAGACCACAGAAGATGCCCGTTTTGGTATGACCTTCAATGTGTGGAGTATCAACAAATTGCTTGGCACAGGGGATAAGACTAACTGGAAAGCGGTTGTGGCAGAACAAGAGAAGAAAATGGGATTGCAAACAGCCGAAAGCAATGCAAAAACCATGGAAACCTTGAAAAAGGTCAATCCCCAATTGTTTAAGGAACTTAAAACACAAGACCAGCAGTTGGAAGCAGTACAATCGGCAAGAAAAGAATATGATGAAAACAAAGATATCAATTCGTATATTGCCTTTTGGGAAATACTTTGGGAAAATGATGGATTGTTGTTCCGTGGCTCAAAATGGCATTTTGAATTAGCAGATTTGTACATTACTGCAAAGAGATATAATGATGCTCTGCGTTTTGTTAAGAAGTTAAAGAGGGAGCGTAAGGAATACGCAGACAAGGCTGATTCGTATATCGCAAGAATTGAAAAACTAATAGGGAAACAATCTGGAAAACAGTAATAATTTCACAATGGTTTCATATCTGGCGCTATGGTTTCATTTTTTAGTGAAACCATATGAAACCGTATCATTATTATCAAACCAATTCAAAGAAGCACCGCAATTTTGATACAATGCGTATCAGAATCGCGGTGCCTTCTTTTTGCCAGCAAACCCTGATTGCAAGGGGTTTGGGGCTTTTATTGCGCTGGTTATTTCCGGATAAAGAGTAAAAGGATAAGGCTGCCGCCATATCCGCACCCACAACACCGCCGACAGGCTGAAAGGATGTGGATTTGTTTATGGTTTTGTGCTATGCTTTTTCTAAAAAATCGAGCGATAAATCGGAAGTTGGAGAAATTAAGATGAATCAGGGCAGAATTATTGTCATCACAGGTTCTCCGGGAACAGGAAAGAGTACGACGGCATCTCTTGTTGCCAAGGAATCAGATATGGATAAGTCTGTGCATATGCACACAGATGACTTTTATCATTATTTGAGCAAAGGCGCAATACCGCCACATTTGCCAGAGTCAAATGAGCAAAATTTGGTTGTCATTGAAGCCTTTTTAGAAGCTGCGAAGCGATATGCTCGTGGGGGATATGATGTAATTGTTGACGGTATTATCGGACCGTGGTTTTTAAAGCCGTGGCAAAGTCTTGTTCGGGAACATTATGAGGTGCATTATATTATTTTAAGGGCAAGTAAGGAAGAAACCTTAAAACGAGCTGTTGAACGCTCAAAGTTAGACCGAAAAACAAATATCGAGTTGGTAGATACAATGTGGGAACAATTTTGCAATCTGGGAATATATGAATCGAATGTTGTAGATACGACCACGTATTCCATTCAAGAAACTGTTTCCGCAGTACAAGAAAAAATTGCAAGTGGGACAGCGTTGTTATCTTAGGTTGTTTTGGCGTAATTCCCATTTGTTGAGCAGACCACCAGCCCCACAACTGAATACAAACCCACAGAGCAGCTATTTTCGCACAGAAAACGGCGGCTCTTTTTTTGCCCATGAGAAGAAAGAAGCGGCCGCCGGGATTGAGGACGGGAAGAAGAAAATCCGACAGCCTGAAAACCGGGAAAAGGCGCTGCGGCAACTTGCGCGCTTTCTGCACGGCAGTCGGCGCATTCTGTCACAAGCAACGCCTTTTCCTGTGAACCCCCTTGTGAGGAAAATAAACCTCCTGGCGCCCTAAGGAGGGCCATTTGCCAAAGAAGCGCCGCAAGTTCGATACCATGGGGATCAGGGCTGCGTCGCCTGTTCGTTTATGGAATAAACGGGAAGCGGCATCAAAATCCACGCCTTGTGTTTTCCAATACAATATGGTAGCATGAGGAAAACTGGTTTTTGGGGGGAGATATGAATAAACAACGGCCGTTCCTGCCCTATTGCTATGCCGTGGTTACCATAGCCTGCACCTTCCTGGTCGGTCGGCTGATCTTGTGGCGTACACCGGATGGAACAAAGATCTGGGCGTCGCTTCTCTTCATCCTCATGAATCTGCTCCCCATGCTTGTCGCCTTTGTTTTTGTGCGGATATCCGGCGAAATGACCGGAATTTGGGACATTGTAAAGGCGGCGTTTCGACCGCAGGAGAGCTGGCGCGCCTATGCCGCCGCCCTGGCGGCGCCGCTCGTCTATTACGGAGGATCCAGTTTGCTTGGGAATGTGACCTTCACGGGTTCTCCGTTTTCGGCAGCGATTGCGTATTTCCCCTGGACGCTTTTGCAGGGCGGCCTGGAAGAAGTGGGGTGGCGGTGGTATCTGCAATCCCATATCGCGTCGAAAAGAAGCTTTGCGCTGAAAATGCTCGTCGTTTCCTTGATCTGGTTCGTATGGCATCTTCCCCTCTATCGCCTGCCATGGGTACCTGCGGGTTCGTCCAATTTCCTTGTCTTTTTCCTGATGATACTGGGCAACAGCTTTACCCTTGGCGCGGTGAAAGAATGGTCCCGGGGCGCCATCCCGTGCATTCTGGCCCATATGTTGATAGACGCGGCGGCGGTCTGCATGCTTGTGGGAAGCGATTTGACGAAGGCGGCGCTGCTGGCCGGCGTGGAAATTGCGCTTTCCGCGTTCGCTGTACACATTTGCGCTAGAAGGCAAAAACGGCAAGGCCGTGTAGAAACCCCCTGACGCCAAAGGGGAGTCAGGGCCAGATGCCAAGAAGCGCCGCGGTTTTGATACAGGATGCGCCGCAATTGCGGCGCGTTCCTTTGTAGAGATGGCCGCTGCCCGATTCCCTCC
>ULXP01024096.1_pt1 | contig 11985 bp, 10 predicted proteins | sample 1961351 | NCBI WGS metagenome assembly ULXP01 (sample SAMEA4835840, study PRJEB28245) | human gut metagenome | biome: gut microbiome; material: fecal sample | place: Denmark | collected 2008 | reverse complement strand
TTATTCTGTTTTAATGCTACCCCAACTATTGACATAAAGCCTTCTTTTTATTGCATATAATTTGCTTAAAAGTCGTTTTTACATGATGAGAAAAAGAGATGTGTTGCTGTCTCTTGCGACCCCAATTGTGAGCATTGCAATTGCGGCTCTTACCTTTCTTGTATCTTCAAACGCGCAGATGTCAAATCTTAACCGATTAGTATTGGGGTTGATTTCAATACTAATTCTTTCGTTTAATTTCCTTAATTTCTATCTTATAAAGAACATATCGGGAAATTTTGAATTAAGAAATGAAAATGTAATTGCTAATAAAGAGAAAGAACTGTATAAAGCTCAAATTGCGAGTTCTGAAAAATATATGAGCAATATTTCTTCAGTTAAACACAATATCCAAAATCAATTATTGTGTATTGAAAACCTGATTGATAAGCATAAATATACCGAAGCAAGAACAATGTGCAGAAACATTGTTAATGACATTAAGGCTAACACTCATTTTTACAAAACAGGTTATGAATATCTTGACGCTATATTAAATATAGTGAACGAAAAAACCGCTGAAAGCAATATAAAATTTACGGTAAATTGTGTCGATAATCTTAATTTTATAGATGGCGACGATTTGGCAGTGCTTATTGGAAATCTTGCAGATAATGCTATTGAAGCACTTGCCCACGAGGAGAAAAAAGAACTGAAAATAGAAATCATACAAAAAGGTGTGTATGAAATTTTGAGTGTGCAGAATTACTGTACTGAATCCGTTTTGGATACTAATCCTGAACTTGTTACAAATAAACCAGATTCACAAAACCATGGATTTGGTTTAACCAGTGTTAAAAAGATTGTCAGAAAATACGGAGGTGATATTACTTATTGCGAAGAAAATAATTATTTTTTCGTAAATATAATGTTTGAAATACCAAATATACCCTAATAACGACCGGATATACCCATTTAAATAATACTTATTAAGAATCTGCTATACTTCTAATAGAAATTGTTGAGGAAACATGATTATGCAACATCGCCTATCAGAATGTATAGCAGACTTTCTTTTGTCACAAAAAATAATAAAAAAACAAGAAAAAGAAATATATGTCTATGGAACACAGCTCGTTATTTCTTCAATAATTAATTTATTGATTTGTATAACAATCAGTTTGCTGTTAGGAGAACTAATTAATGGACTGATCTTTTTTGCTATATTTTCATCGTTAAGAAGGTTTACTGGTAGTTTCCATTGTAAAACATTTATAATGTGCAATGTTGTTTTTTCTTCAGTTGTTGCATTAGCGCTATTAAGTAATACATTTTTAGGTAAAGTATTTGAAAATTATGTTATTGTAATGGTAACAGCAATTTTTAATTTGATATGTATTTTGCTATTTTCACCTGTTTATAACGAAAAACAAAAAATTAACGTATATTCAAAAAAGGCGTTTTCTAATTTCATCAATAATTGTTTATGCCATACATATAGCGTTTTATTTAACTTTATTAATAGTGTTTGATGTTAAATTAAATATCAAAGCAAATATTCATCAAAGAGTTATGTCGGTATGGTTTGTTTTTAACATTCTGATATTGCATAGCTCGTTAATTGTTTTTGGAGGATACAGTAAATGAAAAAATTATTAAGTGCGTTACTAATTGCTTTATTGTTGCCGACTATGATGTTGATGTCTGCATGTAATGACGCAAGCAAAACTTCAGATGATAAATTATCATTTGACTACACAACAAATTTTCAATATTATTACAGTAACTTGAACGGAATAAATTTTCCTGTGACAAAATCAGAAAAAGGGTACTATGTGTTTTTGCCTAATAATTACCTTTACTATATTGACCGTAAATCACAGGCGGCAACACCGCTATGTAACAAGCCTAATTGTTCGCATAACAGTGTTGATTGTAATGCATACTTTAATTTATTTGTAAATGCCTCAGGAGAATCAGCTAATGTTGTGCAATATTATGACGGTAATTTATATATTGTTGTAAAAGATGAAGATGCTATGGGTAATTTTCTCGGAAATATATTGTACAAAGTTACACCCGATGGATCAACAAGGGAAAAACTGATTGAATTTAAAGACGGCATTTCGCATTGGCTGATTCATAAAGGTTATTTTTATTTCTCACAGGATAAGTTTGCCGATGATATTGATTCGTACTCAGTTTATGACAGCTTTTCGATAAAAAGATATAAAATAAATAACATTAAATCTAAGCCGGAGGAAATCTTTAACAGCAAAAATTACAGTGATAATCTTAGAGGTACTTTCCAATTTACCGCATATGATGACTATATTTATGTGCCGGTTCTTCCTATTTCAGAAGATGAAATTAAAAAGCAGGAAGAAAGCGGAAAGGTAACAGTTTCTACGTATCAGGAATTTTATTCGATTAATATCAATACGATAAAAATAAACCAAATTAGAAATGATGAAGGTGATGTTTGCTCGCCGTTTTTCTATAATGGACAGCTAACATATCTCATTGATAATTCGGATACTAACGGTAAGTTTAAATATTTTACAAGTGAACTCGACGGAAGCAATCCTAAACTTTTAACGGAAATGAATTACGGCGATAATTTGTTTGCAAATGAATCACAGCTGTATTTACAGAACTTTAGTGAAGATACAGATGAAAACGCAGCAACTGAAAGTGACGGAGATAATGTTAAGTCTCTTGACGCTTCATTTAATGAAAAAAGTTCGTTTTTAATACCTTTTGAATGTTCAGTGTTAAACATTCCCCAGGATTCAGATTGCTTCATATTTGTTCAACAGGTGGATAATATGAATTGCGAGATTTATTTTGTTGATAAGTCAAAAACAGAATCTCTGTCAGGACAAACAGTGGAATATAAAACATTATTAAGTTCCGTGAATGTCGAGGGTGAAAATAGTAACGCATTAAGCCAAATAGATGAGAATGAAAAAATTGATACTAATGATAATGAATTGAAAAATGTTTTTGAAAATACACAAAATAAGTTGTATAAGATTTCAACATCATATGACAAAACGCTTTCTGATGAAGTCAATAGTGGCTTTTCAGTAACTTTATCTTGGGCGGGTGACGGAGGTAATTATACTGCAAATTTTCAAATATTGAAATTTAAAACCGCAGCTAATGCCGAAAAATTTGTTAAAGAAAATCCTCTTTCTTTTGTAAATGGTCAATATGTAGCTTTTGTATCTGTTGATAAAATTCCCGTAGAAATTAAAGATATGTTAGTTTCTATTATAAGAAATGAACCTATTTCGCCAATTAACAGCACTGATTTTGGCGGAGAAATCTACTCATTTAATTAAGGTTGTAACAATATGAAATTGATTATGTTCGAGATTTACAAACTGTTCAGCAAAAAACTGCTTTTAATATGCCTTGTTTTGTTTTTTACTGCAAATTCAATATTCTTGGTTTACACTCAATCAAATAATCTTGAAGTAAAAACAGTACATACTAATTTATCTGATTATGAGAATATAATATCTAAATATTCAGATTATGTGCCGACTGAAGCACAACGACAACTTGAAAGCGAATTAAAAACAGTTGAAATCGCTCTTCAATTTGACAGAACGGCAGATAACAGCAACGGCGATGATCTAAAAAATCTTGGGCGAATTACTGAACAATATAATGCGGAGAACCCGGAGGAATACAAAAAGGCGCGGGCGTTACATTATACAAAACAAGAGCTTCTTGATAAACAAACCTATCTTTCAAATTTGGTAAATCAATGCAAGTCTTTATTTGATTATAGCTCTTTTATAGGCGATATGGATGAGCGCGCGCAGATGCAGACAAAGTTCTCGGTTTTTGCGGAAGAAGGCTCGTTTTCATACAACAACATATTAAAAACCGCCGAGGATTTTAAAGATGTTAATAATACAAATCTTAAAATCGGAAACAATTTTGCCGTAGAAAATTCAACAACATTTGTTCTGACAGATTTGCTCGTATTTGCGCTTGTATTTTTAATGTGCATCTATATTTTTACATTGGAAAGGGACAAGGAATTATACGGGCTTATCAGAACCGCAAAATACGGACGTATGCCGCTTATTATTTCAAAATTATTCGTCCTTATCTTTTTTACGATTTTAATATGCGCAGTATATTATTCTTCAAATATTGCACTCTGCGGATTGTACAGCGGCTTCGGCAATATGACAAGGAATATTCAGTCCTGCGAGCTTTTTATGAATTGTAATTTAAATCTGCAAATTTGGCAATATCTTGTTTTGTGGGGTTTATCAAAAATAATCACGATGTGCGTGCTTGCCCTTTTTATCGCGTTTATATTTGTTTTAGTAAAAAATACGGGAATGGTTTTTGCCGTTACCGCATTTTGGGTTTTCATTGAAGGAGTTCTTTATCTTGCAATAGGAAGCAACTCTCCCCTAAATCAGCTTAAGTATATAAACTTTTTATACTTTTTAAGCGGAAATAATATTTTCGGAAATTATCTTAATATCAATATTTTTTCACATACTGTAAATATTACCCTGATTTACGTTATAGCTATGATATTGATCGCTATTGCTTCCGTAACGGTAATTTGCATGTCTTTTGTAAAATCCGCGCAAATAACGACAAACAATATATTTACGCCAATTCTTGAAAAATTCAGACGAAGGTTTTATAAAATTCAAGGCAGCGTTTCAATATTCAAAGGCGAATGTTTTAAGCACTACAAAGGCTCAATGGCAATAATAGCGATTATTCTGCTTGTTTTTGTCGCCTACGGTAATGCTACTGATGATATTTCGGTTGTATACAGTTCGGCTCAGGAAAGTGCATACAGCGCGTATATTGATAAGCTTGAGGGCGAGCTTACGCAGGAAAGAGAAGATTATTTGCGGCGACAGCAGGATTATTTTGACGGACTGAATGAAGAGCTTAACACCATTTCAACTGATATGTCCTTATCGGCTGAAGAAAAAGAAATAAGGATAACGGCTATAGATTCGATTTTGAAAACCAAGGGCGCCGCCTTTGAGGAGATTTCAAATCAAGCCTCGTACATAAAAGAGGTCGGAGAGCGTTATCATATTACTCCCATATTCATTAACTATATTGTTTATAAAAGACTTGCCCAAAATCCGTCAAGAGAATGGCAGTATTTTACCTTGCTTATGGCAGTAATAATATTTATATCGTCCGATATATTTGCATATGAGCATAAAAAGCATATGATTGATCTAATTCGCTGCACAAAAAAGGGCAAGCTGAGGCTTGTACTTTCAAAAGTAATGACACTTTCGCTTACCACGCTTATATCATATACTTTAATTTATTTGCCTTATTATATAAATTTTATAAAAACCTTCGGAACAGAGTCGTTAAACACTCCTGTTGTATTTATGCAGGACTTTGCAAATATTGGCAGTACAATTTCCGTAAACAGTATGATTTTTATTACGGCGGCAGTGCATATAGCGGAGGCTGTCTCGGTTATGACGGCGGTTGCTATGCTTTCTCAAGTATTAAAGAATAATATATTGTCTATGATTGTCGGGGCGGTGATAGTATTATTTCCGTGCCTGTTATGTATGAATTTGACCGATATAAGATTATACACAAGCTTTCAAAAAGGCAGTTGGATGTGGCTTGTCCCGAGTTTGATAGTATTATGCGTATTCCTGCTGATGATTTGTTTAACTATAATTGCATTTAACTTTTCTAATATTGAATTTAAAGCTATGAGAAGGTGTAAAAATGAGGCTTGAAATAAAAAATTTATGTAAAACATATAAAAAAGGTGTAGTTAAGGCACTTGATGATTTCAGTGTTACCTTAACGCCGGGCGTTTATGGCTTGCTCGGACCAAACGGCGCAGGCAAAAGCACCCTTATGAATATCATCACCGACAACCTGAACGCCGACAGCGGAGAAGTTCTCTATGACGGCGAGGAAATTAAAAAACTCGGCAAAGACTACAGAACAGTTCTCGGCTACATGCCACAGCAACAGGGCTTGTACGATGACTTTACGCTCAACCGATTTTTGTGGTATATGGCGGCTTTAAAAGGTCTGAAAAAGAAAGAGGCAAAACAAAAAATTGCCTCGCTTCTTGAAACCGTCAATCTTAAAGAGTCGGCACATAAAAAATTGGGCTCGTTCTCCGGTGGTATGAAGCAGAGAGCCTTAATTGCACAAGCCCTTTTAAATGATCCCGAAATCTTAATTCTCGACGAGCCGACAGCAGGGCTTGACCCGAAAGAGAGGATAAGAATCCGCAACTTTATAAGCGAAATTGCGGAGGATAAAATAGTATTGATTTCAACCCACGTTGTATCGGACATTGAGTTTATTGCAAAGGAGATTATATTACTCAAAAGCGGTCAGCTTGTGTCGCATGATACCTGTACCAACCTTACAAAAGAAATTGAAAATAAGGTATTTGAAGTCGAAATTAATAAGGAAGAACTTAAATATTTTCAAGATAATTACCGTGTGTCAAATCTCTATCATAACGACGAAAAAATCATTGTAAGATTAGTAACTGATATCCCACCTGAAAACTATAAAATACAATCCGTAAAAGCAACCCTTGAGGATTTGTATCTGTATGTGTTTGAAAACGGGAAATAACAAAAACAGAAAAAAATAAGAAGATATTTAATATGTGCTTGTTAAATGCCGACAGGTTTTAGCTTTTAATGCTATTACCTGTCGGCATTTTTATGCTCTTTTTTGCATTGAAAGCAGAAAGGACTTTATTGTTATACAAGAGCAGGAGTCCTCCAGTCAATTTGATTTTTTGAATTCAGATTGATTGGAGGACAAAATATGGACAATAAACGTCCCAAAAGAAGAAAGGATAAGTATAATCCTTAAACATTACATACAGAAAAGGAAAAGTAATATATCTCATTTACAGATGCTAATAATTGTATTCAAAAAGTTTTAATATCTAAGAAAATATTTGATAGTTTTAATAAATTTGAGTTTGAAGATATTTCTTGGATGAATGAATACGACAGGCATTATGAACACTCTGAAATATACGAAAGCACATTACACGAAAGAGGCGCTATAAATGTTGAATGTATGGAAGAATACTTGGATAATACTCAGAATATGGAAAATTTGCACATGGCGATAAAAAATTTGCCGGAAGTGCAGAAACGCAGACTGAAAAAGTATTATTTTGAAGAAAAACTTTTGACGAAATAGCGTTTGAAGAAGGCTGTACTTATCAAAGTATTCAAAGATCCGTGTATCGCGCAGTGAAAAAAATTAAAAATATTTTAAAAAATTCATAAATTAGGGGTGTGTTTTAGCTTTTAAGTGAGGAAACAGGTGAAGGGATAAAATTTCTTTCGCCTGTTTTCTTTTTTCAGAGAACAGGTCTTGCTCTTTGAAAATTGAATATCAGCACATCAGATACTTTCCTTCCGCTTACTTTCCTTCCGCTGTTCGGAACGGACAAGCCATATGAGCGAACATATTTTATATATCTTCAGGACTCAGACATTGAAAGGTAAATTCAATGGCGGCGATGACAGGCAGAGGGGATAATGATACTTCCGTCAAGTCAAAAGTCGAGCGTGATAAAACCGTCGCAACCAAAGATGGCGGCCGTGGGAGATCCTCACGGTGGTGAAATTCCAATGGAGCTATATGCAATAGCCGTCTGATGTGTTCCTTGTTGCAGGGCATCGAGGATAAATAGCGACAATCGGATAGTGTGAAATTTAGAACTATCCAAAACGATTGATGTTATCCCGACAGCAGAAAATTAAAAATCTTCTGCTGTCGGGCGGTGAAAAGTAAACTTTATGAAAGAGGTGTTTTAATTGGGATTTATTATAGGACTTTTTATAGGAGTATTTATTGGCGTATGCATTATGTGCCTGTGCAATGCAGCGGCAAAAGCTGATGAGCAGATGAAAGATAATATAGATGACAAAAAATAAGGAACAGGTGATAATTTGAACGAAAACTATATAAATGAAAATAACATTGATTCAGAACACAGAATAGAAGCTGTTATAAACGACTGCAAGGTCACAATCTGCTTTTCTAAAAACAGAAATAACCATGTTGAAAGGAATATTCTCGAAAATCTTTTGGATACATTTGAGAACAGAATGAAATCTCAGATTGGATGCTGAATTTCTTTCAATTTAATTTTGGATTTCGCTGGATATTATAAAAATTATGTAGTATTGTTGGTTTGCAAAAATCGTATGAATGGGTGATAAAATGAAAAGAGTATATTGCTTGTACAGAGTATCAACCAAAGGTCAGATTGATAAAGATGATATTCCAATGCAGAAAACCTCGTGCAGAGAATTCGCAGAGCGCAATGGCTGGACAATTCTGAAAGAATTTCAGGAAAAGGGCGTGTCGGGATTTAAGGTTTCGGCAAGCGACCGAGATGCTATTCAGGATTTGAAAGCCGCCGCAGAAAAGAAAGAATTTGATGTACTCCTTGTCTTTATGTTTGACAGAATAGGCAGAATTGATGACGAAACCCCGTTTGTCGTCGAGTGGTTCATCAAACACGGCATAGAGGTGTGGAGCGTTAATGAGGGCGAACAGCGTATGGATAATCATGTGGACAAGCTTATGAATTACATACGATTTTGGCAAGCCAACGGTGAGAGTCAGAAAACGTCAGCACGTGTTAAAACTCGCCTTAACCAAATGACGTTAGACGGCAAATTTACCGGAGGTGTTGCACCATTCGGTTACAAACTTATAAAAAGCGGTGAAGTCAATAAAAAGGGAAAAGAACTTATGGACATAGTCGTTGACGATGATGAAGCTCCGATAGTCAAGAAGATATTCGAGATGACAGTTAAAGAGGGTTATGGTTCATATCGAATGGCTGACTTTTTGAACAGTCATGGTATACGAACTCATAACAACAGTAAATTTCAATGCAACACAGTAAATCGTATTTTGAAAAATAAGATGTACTGCGGTTATTTTATATCAGGCGGTGTTGAATCCCCATACATAGAAAGACTTCACATCATTGATGAAAATGTATATGAACAAGCACAATTTATATTAAGTCAGCGTTCTAACAAAAATGAAGAGAAGAAACAAATTGCAAGAACTACGAAAGGCAGTACATTACTTTCCGGAAATATCTATTGCGCTCATTTTGCGCTCATTGCGGTCAAAAGATGGTATCAACAAGTTACATTGATAAATATGATAGAGCAGATGGCAGTCAGTATAAGGTTCGCAGGCAGAGATACATTTGCACAAATAAAGCAATGAAACGAGGTGCATGTGACGGGCAGTCGGCTTATGTGGCACACAGAATTGACGGTGCTGTGCTTGCAACATTAAGAGATTATCTCGCCAAAATCAAATCAACGCCAAAAGATATAGCGTTGGAAAAACGCTATAAATCCGAAATATCGGAGTATAAGAGGAAGCAGACAAAACTTGAGAAAGAAATTGAAAAGCTAAAAAGACAGGTAGTTGAATTATCTGCCGAAGTAGGACGATCACTCCTCGGTGAAAGTCGCTTCACTCCCGATATACTGTCCACTTCTATTGACAATACAAACGATTTACTCCATAAAAAAGAATTTGAATTAAGTGATATAAAGTTCAAGCTTGCCAATCAGCAAAATGCGATGGGTAAGCTTGATTTTTATTACTCACAATTCAGAACTTGGGCTGATGAGTTTGATAACTCCACAATGGAACAGAAGAAAATGATAGCTTGTCAGCTCATAAGAGAAGTGAAAGTATCACGGGGATACGAATTAGAGATTGTTTTCGACCTTAATTATGAACAATTCCTATCTCTATAAAGCTTAATAGATTGAATTTGTAAACTCAGTCTGCTATAATAATTTTAGGTTAGAAGTGGGTGAATATATATGAGCGAAGAAAATAAGATACAAATTTTTGAAGATAAAAAGATTCGTACTGCGTGGAATGAGTCGGAAGAAGAATGGTATTTTTCCATAGTTGATGTAATTTCAGTTCTGACTGACAGTAACGAACCTCGTCGTTACTGGAGTGATCTTAAGAGAAAACTTAAAGCTGAAGGAGCAAACCAGTTGTACGAAAATATCGTACAACTGAAAATGTCATCTCCTAAGGATGGTAAAAATTACAAAACTGATGTTGCAAATACAGAGCAACTTTTGAGAATAATTCAATCTATTCCGTCACCAAAAGCAGAACCATTTAAAATGTGGCTTGCAGAAGTTGGCAGAGAAAGAATAGATGAAACTATTGATCCCGAACTTACCATAGAGAGAGCCCTTGAAACATATCTGAAAAAAGGGCATAGCAGGGAGTGGATAAATCAAAGACTTCAGACTATACAGGTAAGAAAAGAGCTTACTGATGAATGGGATTCTCGTGGTGTAAAGCAGGGGGTAGAATATGCAATTCTGACTGATGAAATCACAAAAGCGTGGTCAGGAATGACAACCCACCAGTATAAAAATCTCAAAGGATTGAAAAAGGAAAACCTGTTATTACTTCAAAAAATGCTGTTGATTTTTCAAATCTCATTTCCGATGTAATAGAAAATGATTTTGATAAAAGTGAATAAAGTATTCTGATTGCCTTGTGAGTTAAAAAATCCCGCAAGGCTTTTTTATATCCCGATTTCAAGTTTGTTCCTCGGATGTTTGGCAGAAAGGATGTTTTTCTGTTTGTTAATGCTCGTATGTGTGTAAATCTGCGTTGTGGTAATGGAGCTGTGACCCAGCATTTGTTGAATATAGCGTATGTCAACATCTTCTTCAAGCAGTAGAGTTGCAAAAGAGTGACGAAACATATGCGGAGTAATGTGCAGCGGCACTTCTGCACCGATTGCATAGTTGGTAATCATATTACGAACAGATTGTTCAGATAGACGGTTGCCGAGTCTATTTATAAAGAAAAATTTGTTGTTTGCTATTTCAAATTTAAATGATTGATTATACTTTTTGAGCAACTCCTGAACATTTTGATTGCAGATTTGAATCAGGCGTTCTTTTGAGCCCTTTCCGTAAATTTTGATTATGTAATCATTAAAATCAATTTGTTCAGTCGTGAGTGTGCATAATTCTGAAATCCTCATTCCGGTGGCAAACAGTAACTCAAGTATGAGTGCATTCCGCAGAGCAACTTTTTTAGCATACTCAGTTTTCGCTTTGGTAAGTTGTAGATAAGCAAACCTAATAATTTGCTCAATATTATTTATGGGAATAGTTTTTGGGAGAATAAATGGTTCTTTGTATTTTATTTGTATTTTATGAAATGGGTTAATTTCTATAAGTTCTTCAATTTCAAGGTAGTGAAAAAATGCTTTTAGCGAAGCAATTTTACGCTTAACACTTTTAGGTTTGTACTTACAGTGCAGTAAATTTATATATTGCTCAATAGATTTTTTATCTGTCCATTCAATAGCAGATTCCATAGTGAATTCAAAATATTGCCTTAAATCAATAGTGTATGATTTTATCGTTTTCTGATCAAGATTTTTTCTTGAAAGGCAAAAGTTTAGATAATCAGTTGTTAGATTATTTGCTTGTACATTTTTTATTTCCATCGCATATAGCTCCTTATATTTAATAAAATTATTATGCAATAGAAAATAAAGAAAGTCTATTCAAATGCCTAGATTTATTTTGCATAAAAGTATGTTTATAAAGCAGTGAACAAGATTCTATTATGCAAAATACATAAAAATACCGTGTGAAATTTTATAACTGATTTGCGTAAAAGTTATTTAAACATTTGTCTAATTATGTTATAATTAATACCATAAGGGTAATTATAAATATTTTTGTATTACGTACCCGAAATATAGATTTAGTTAAGGTTTAATACTTTTTTCTTAGAATGAGATTAAGCACTACATAGACATACACCAGTTGAATGTAAGTTGTGTAGCGTATTTTGTTAACAGAAATGTATTATTGACCTTACCTGAAAATAATGAATAAAGGATAACTAAGAATTATCTTTCCTTGATGGTTTAAATTAATT
>ULXP01054029.1_pt1 | contig 12015 bp, 11 predicted proteins | sample 1961351 | NCBI WGS metagenome assembly ULXP01 (sample SAMEA4835840, study PRJEB28245) | human gut metagenome | biome: gut microbiome; material: fecal sample | place: Denmark | collected 2008 | reverse complement strand
TCTTTTCCGCTATTTCTTCAATATCACCTGTAAAGAACATAGAAAAATTTTTATATACTAATTTAACTACTAATGAATTGTTATTTATTGCATTGTCGGAAATCATGTTTGCGCTTGATGGCCATAAAACAATGAAATACAAGCCATTTTCTATTGATATTTTATTTCCTGCTTCTACTGTATTTACATTAATCTTCTTTAAATTAACTATCCTTTTAAATTCTTCATAATTATCACAAGTTTCATATTGTCTTCCTATGACCACTCTTTCTACTTTCATTTCTTTTAAAACATATAGTAATCCGTCCGCACATGATCTTGGTCAAAATGACTAATTATCATATAATCTATTTTTTTGATTTTTCTGTCTAATAAATATGGTAATATTGTATTAGGACCTCCATCAATGAGAATATTTTTACGGTTTGGCGTAATTATTAATGTACTATCCCCTTGCCCTACATCTATAAAATAAATTTTTAAGTTATCTGGAAGTTTGCTAATTGAATTAAATATAATGACTAAAATTATTAATATGGTTTTTAGCTTCTTAAGATATGGTCTTAATTTATATCTTAACAAATATAATGTGTTTTTGATTCTTACTTGCGTTATATTACAGTTTATTGTACTAAATACTTTGTATAAATATCCTGTAATACTAACTACTAAATAATATAAAATAACTTGATAAATTTCTGGTGTTACAATTTTGAAATTTGCAATATTAATTTTTGAAATTAATATTATTCCATACAGTGGAATTTCTATTATTTTTGCAAAAGCCATTCCTGCTTGTATCGAAACCATAGATATTAAAATTTGAATAAAACCACCTATTACAATCGGTCCTATTATATAACTAAGTAATAAATTAGTTATTAAAAAACCTAATCCAGCAGTGTTAAAATATAGTATCATTACTGGTGCTATAACAATTTGGGCCGAAATTGATACTGATATTGTTGAAATAATTTTTTCACATTTTCTTTGAATTTTTAAATAAACATATTTCCATCTTCGATTTTTTATTTTTATATTTTTAATTATTTTTTCAACGATTTTTTGAAAATATATTATTCCAATTGTTCCTCCATATGTTAATAAAAAGCTAGTACTTATTAAACTATACGGATTGTTAATTAATATTATCATTGTTGATATTGCAATATTATTTAATGTGTTGCTTTTTCTATATAATACAAATGCCATACATGTTAAAATCCCCATTATGCTTGCTCTTACAACAGATATGCTGAATCCTGTTATTATCATATATGCTACTAGTACAAGGCTTGATATAATTTTGCTTAGTTTTTTTCCTAACATTTTCTGTGTAGCAGTTGTTGCCATTAAAATGATATATGATATGTGTAATCCTGATACAGCTAAAACATGTGAAATATTACTATTTGCAAACTTTTCTTTTGTGTTTTCATCGATTTCTGTTGTATCACCTAACATTATTCCTAAAATTATTTTAGACATTTTTTCACTATATGTTATCTTTATATTCTCTTTAATTTTTAGAAATATTTTATTTGATATTTGCATTACTGTATTTGCCTGATTTTCAGCTATAATTTCAATTTTTTCAATTTTCACAGTTCCATATATTTTTAGTGTTTTTAAATATTGCTTATAATTAAACCCTTTATAATTTCGAGCCTGTGCTGGTTCTTTGAACTCTCCGTAAATTGTTATTTTATCTCCATATTTCAATTGTTTCTTTTTTGATACATTTATATATAATTTGGTATTTTTATATTTTTTATTAATAACCTTTATTTCATATCTGTCATAATATTCTTTTTCTTCTTTATTTCCTATTACAATACCGTTAATGCTTAGTGTTTCTCCATCATGATACATATTTTCATATTTATTTTCTTGAATTTTAATTATTAAATTTGATATAAAAGATGAAATAATAATTGTTATAATAATGTTGAGTTTAAAAACTAATTTGATATATCTAAAATATCTTTTAATTGAAAGAATTTTAAATTTCTTTTTCTTATATTTTAAATTGATTATAATATATATTGATATTAGAAGAAAATAAAATGGGAGTATACTTATTTTTAAGTATATCCCCCATATAATACCTATAATATAACCAATTGCTATTACTAAAATTGGCCTATTCAATTATTTTACTCTCCTTGCTCCTACATATCTTTTGCTATAATAGCTTGATGATAATGATGTAATCACTACTCCTTGTCTTGGGTTTGCAGCATGTATAAAACTGTCTCCCCCTATATATATTCCAACATGCCCTATTGCGGAATTTCCTGAATTATTAAATACTACTATGTCTCCTGGTTGTAACTCATCTTTTGATACTGCTACACCATCATTTATTTGTCCTTTTGATGATCTACTTAATGATACTCCGAAATTTTTATATACATATGATGTAAATCCAGAGCAGTCAAATCCTGTTGTTGGTGATGAACCTCCTGAAACATATTTACATCCTAAATAATTTTTTGCATATTCTACTACTGACGTATTTGATTTTGATGTAGTTGTAGCTTTTTCTTCTTTTTGTGTTGTTTCTTCTACATCCATTGGTGTAACTTCTTCTTGTTTTATTGTACTACCACTTCTTGATGTTGTTTCTTTTATCTTTGTATCTGATATATATTTTGCTGATACATATCCTGTTTTTCCATTTAATTTAATTTGATACCATCCATCAATTTTTCCTGTAATTACTACTTTATCATTTTTTGATAAACTATCTAATTCTTCACTTGATGTTGATGGCTCTTTTCTAACAACTAACCCATCTGCACTAACATATCCAACTTGGTCTAGCTTTTTTACCTCAGTTTTGTTGTCAATTGTTTCTGCTTTGATATCTTCTTTCTTGGTCTCTTCTGTTTTTGTTTCTTCTTGTTTAGAATCTTCTTGTGAAGGTACTTCTTGTTGTTCTGGTTGTTGTGCCTGCTGTGTCTCTTCTGTAATTGTTGCTGCTTTTTTTAATGTATTTTCTCTAATCCATCCAATTTCTTTTTCGCTTTCTATTCTGCACCAATCGTTTATTGTTTCTACCACTTTTACTTTTCCACTTATTTTTGTTATTGGCTTTGAACTTATTAGTGGTATTAGCCTTATTTCTGTTTCTTGATTTAATGTATATTCATTTTCTGTTGTAGCAACTACATTTTCTGTTTGTGGTTCTATATCTTCCACAACTGGTTCTACTGTTGATTCATTTTTTGCCTCAACATTTGTAGTAGTTGTTTCAACAGTATTAGCCTGTGGCTCTTCTACATTTGCTGTGTCTGTTATTTTTACATATTCTTTGCTTACATATCCTCTTAGTATCTCACCATTTACTTTAACTTTTATCTTGTACCAATCATCTTGTTCCTCAAGAATTTCTACCTCAGTATTTTCATCTAGTTGCTCTATAACTGTTGATTTTGAGTTTGCCTCTCTTCTTAATCTTACTGTTTCAGAATTTATCTTTCCTGTTGTTGCTTCTACTCTTACGCCTAGTAGCATTAGAGTTATTATCATTAGTATAAATATTGCTAATTCTTTAACTTTCATATTAACCTCTTTATATTTTATTTTCACGCTTAAAAGTATATACTTAAAATGAAAAAAAGTCAATTATTTTTGACTTTTTTCCCAAAAAACATGTCTTGTTCTTTTGCTTTTTCCATAATATTTACTATCTTTTTTTCATCTACTATTTGAAATTTTTCTTTGCTTATTATATGCCTCCTGTCTGTTTTATGAAAATGTAAAATTGGTAAGTTTAATTCCAAATCATTAATTACATTATCGATTTTTTTACTATATGACATTACAAACATTTTTTGCTTACACAAACAAGATAATATTATTGCATGAAATCTTGCGCATATCATATATTCCATTTGGCTATAGGTATTTAGAAATTTGTCTATATCTCCATCATATCTTACTTCTTCTACATTTGGATTATTTAAAAATTCTTTCATTAGTTTTTCCATAATAATTTCATCTTGTTCATGCTTACAAAATGAGTATAAATAAACTTTATATCCTTTTTTCAAATAGTAATTAATGTTATTTATCAAAAACTTATGATATTCTTGTGCTATATGTTTTAAATCATGTCTAATATCTAAATTTATTACTGTTATTCCTATGCTATTTTCAATTTTCTCATTTTGTGGAATTTTATAATTAAATGCAAAATCTGGTGCATATCTTACATTATCTATATCTTTAAATAAATTGTATGAATATTTGTCTCTAAAGCATATGTCTGAACATATTGAAAAATTTCTTTTAGATAATTCAAAATATTCTTTAGTTTGGTATGGTCCATAGTTACAACTTATATAACAAAATGGAATATTTTTATTTTTGCACCTATTTACAAAATCCAAAAATTTTTCTGACAAATTATAAACTTTTCCACCTTCCATAAAAATAGAACCACCTATATAAACATATGCATCAAATTCATCTTCATTCATTTTATATAATTCTTCGTCTGTGTCTTCTCCAATTAGTATTTTTAAATTCTTATATTTAATTAATCCCTCTAAGAATTCTTTTTCCTTTATCCTCATAAAAAAATCTATTTCTGGATATTTTTCTAATAACATCTTTATAAAAATATCATCACCAAGATTTTTTCTTGCGTATGCCATTAAAAACACTTTTTTCATTTTATTCTCCTTGCAGTTCTTCTTTTAATTTATTCCATATCTTATTAGTTCTTGTATATTCATTGTAATGTTTTTCAACGTCTCTATCATATTTTTTCAATTCTTCAAGTAATATAGAGAAACAGTCATCATCAAATAAGTTGTTTAACCTTGGTAATATCTCTGCCAAATTTTTTTCAATATTATTTATTTCCTTTTTATAATTTTCTTTATCTTTTATATATAATAAAAGTGGTTTATATTTTATCCATCCAATAGATGCTTTCAAAAATCTATTTTTTATATTGTTTTCTTTTACATTTATTTTTCTTAAAGTCTGTGGATATACTTCATCCATTATTTGTGTATATTTTAAAAATCCATCATGAAAATGATATACTGGTACTCTTACTGTTTTTGAATTATCTAATAACGTTGAAAAAAACGTATCTTCGCCTCTTGCTGCTGGTGGATTATAAAATGCTGGAATTTTATCTTTATCATTTAAATTCAAACAAAGTGTAGACCCTGCTACCCATTTTCCAACTCCATCCGATTCTATTTCATATGCTCCATTTCCCATTGCTATTTCACGTTTTGCATATGTGACACCATTATTATTTTGCATTTTTTCTTTTATTGATTCCCATGATATTATGTCATTACTGATTACTTCTATAAACTCTTTTAAATCTTGTTCCGTAAATTTTTCATTAAAGTCTATGTATGGTATTGGTGATATGTATCCACAATGATATCCTATTGTAACATTTGCATTTTCTTTATCCATAGATTCTAAATGTTTTAATATATTATCTTGCTTAATCCATTCATTTTTGCCTTTTTCTTTTAATACTGCTAATGGATATTCATCATCATCCCAGAATAAAAGATAATTTATCTTGTTTTTTATTGCATAATACATTACAGTATTTCTACCTTTAGCATGTCCATGCCCTAAAAAGAATTCCATATCTTCAGTTTTTATACCTTTTTTCGTTGTTAATTCTTCTATCTCTTTTTCTATATCTTCTGGTGTAATATATACTATTTTTATTTTTTTATGAACTTCCGGTTTTATGTTGTAAAACTCTTCTCTCGGAGTTTGTTGATATGTTGTATCAAATAAAATAAAAACTGTTACATTTATTTTTTTTGAATATCTCTTAGTTTGCTCTACTATCTGCTCATAATAACTATTAATTACTTTACATACATTTGAACGTCCTGTTACAAATCCAATTCCAAAATTTATTTCTTTTTCCATATTATACCTTCCTATCTTAAACATTACTATTATATCATGATTCAGTATTTTTGTAAAGCATATTAGCTTTAAATTTTACATAATTATTTTTCTTTTTTATCTTGTTTCATTTAAAAAAGCGAGTCTAAGATTTTCTATCAAATGCAAATTTTAAGAAAATCTAAAACTCGCCATATTTATCTAGTACAGAAAGTTCTCCTACAAGGAGAACTTTCCTACTATATAAAAAAGAAGCCGGATTTATTTCAGCTTCTTTTTATATATTTTACATATTTTTTTCTACTAATGGTAGTACTTGTTTCTTTCTTGAAACAACTCCTGGCATAACTGCAATATTATCTTTGATTTCATAAGATTTTGCAATTACATCTGTTCTATCTCCTAAAACGATTGCTTCTGAATTACTATTTATTATGTCTGTAATTACGAATACAAATAAACTTAATCCTTTAGCTAATATTTCTTTATTTATTTCTTGTTCTATTTTTTCTTTTCTTTTTAATATGTCTGGAATACTTACTGTGTTTACTTGTGCTATCACATATTTTATATCTTCTTTTTCTATTTTTTTAGCATCTAAACGTATTAATTCATCTTCTGTATATTTATCTAAATTTGTTCCTGCTTTTAGCATTTCTAATCCATATATATTTACATCTACATCTGCTATTTTTGCAAGTGCTTCAAGTGCTTTTTTATCTTTTTCTGTTGTTGTTGGTGATTTTAATAATAGTGTGTCTGATATTATTGCACTTAGCATTAACCCTGCCATTTGAGCTGGTATCTTTATATTATTTGAGCTATATAATTCAAACAATATTGTTGATGTACATCCAACTGGTTGAGCATAATAGAATAATGGTTCTGATGTTTCAAAATTGTTTATTCTATGATGATCTACTACTGCTTCTATTTTTGCATTTTCTATTCCTTCAACTGATTGTGAAAATTCGTTGTGATCTACTAGTATTACTTTTTGGCCTTCTTCAACTTTTTCTATGAATTTAGGAGCTTCTGCATTAAATTTTTTCAATGCGAATTTTGTTTCTTCATTTATTTCTCCTAATCTACAAGGAGTTACTTTTTTTCCTCTTATTTTTGTTTGTAAATCTGCCATAACTATTGCAGAACAGATTGTATCTGTGTCAGGACTCTTATGTCCAAATACTATTACTTCTTCCATTTTATTTTCCTATCCTTTCAAATATTTCTTCTAATTCTTCTTTATTAAAGTTATAAACTTTATTGCAAAATTGACATTTAATTTCTGCTTTTCCATCATCTTTTATTAGTTCTTTTAATTGCTCTTTTCCAATTGTCATTAATCCATCTGCAAATCTTTCTTTTGTACATTCACATTCATATTCTGGTTCCATTGATGCATCTATTGTCCTAATGTTTTTATCTCCTGTAACCTTTTGCGCAATTTCTTTTAATGTCAAATTATTATCCAACATTTTTGAAATTGCTCCTGCCTCAAATATTGCTTTTTCTACTTTAGATATCTCTTCCTCTGTTGCATCTGGCATTGGTGTTATTATATATCCACCACTTGCTCGTACCCCATTTTTATCAACTAATACTCCTAATGCAACTGCTGTTTGTTTTTGTTCTGATGTTTGAAAATAATTTGCAAAGTCTTCTGCTATTTCTCCAGAAGTCAATGGGCTTATTCCTATATAAGGTTCTTTTAATCCTATATCTTTTATTACATTTATAAAGCCTTGATTTCCTATTGCTCCTCCAACATCTAATTTTCCAAATTCATTTAATGGTAATTCAACTTGTGGATTTGTTATACATGCTTTTACTTTTGGAGTACTATCTGCAACTGCTACTATTTTTCCTATTGGTCCATTTCCTTTTATTTGTATTGTTAATTTATCTGTTGCATTTTTCATATCTGCACCAATTAATGCTGTTATTGTTAGTACTCTTCCTAGAGCTGCTGTTGTAAGTGGACTTAAATCATGTATTATTCTAGCTTTTTCTACTAAATTTGTTGTAGATATGCATGTTACTGAAATTTTTCCATCATATGCTAAAAATTTTATTATCTGGTCTTTCATTGTCTCTCCTTTCTATACTTTTGCATTCTCATCAACTAGTTCTGATGTACAATTTGGACATCTTGTCGCATGATATTTTATCTCTGTTAAACAATATGGACATATTTTTGTTTCTGGTTCTTTATTTTCTTCTTTCTTTTTCTCTTTTATGTATTTTTTTACATTTCCTTTTTTATCTAGTTTGACAGCCATTTCTTCACTTATATCTTTTATTTTGTTTAGTTTATTAAAATATTTTATTGCTATAAATATTGAAAATGCTATTATTAGAAAGTCAACTATAGTTGTTATAAAACTTCCATATTTAATTGAAGCATTTCCTACTGTTAATACCATATCTGAAAAATCTACTTTTCCTATTAATATTGATATTAATGGCATTATAATATCATTTACTAATGAATTTACTATTTTCTGAAATGCTCCTCCTATTACAACACCTATTGCCATATCTATAATATTTCCCTTTAATGCAAATTCTTTAAATTCTTTTAACATATTGCTTTTTTGGTTCTTCTTTTTTTTCTTCATTTTATCACATCCATCTATTTATTATCAATCATTTTAGGCTTAGTCTGTTTTTCTTTTATAAAGTTTCTATATCCTAATGCAACAGCCGCTATTATCATTAGTAAAAATGATAATGCTTTCCAAATTCCACTATCAAATAATATTATTGCAAACATTCCAAGTGATGCACTTAATCCATACAGTATTAAAACTGCTTGTTTTTGTGTAAATCCTTTTGCTACTAATTTATGATGTAAATGTCCTTTATCTGGTTTAAATACTGCTTTTATTGATTTTCCTTTTATGATTCTTCTTATTATTGCAAATATTACATCAAATATTGGTAATCCTAGAACTATTACTGGTAATACTATTACTGCAGCAGTATAAGTTTTTGCAACTCCTAAAATAGATACCACTGATAGCATGAACCCTAAAAAGTTTGAACCTGTGTCTCCTATAAATGTTTTTGCAGGAGAAAAATTAAATGGTAAAAATCCAACTAGTGCTCCACTTAATGCGGTAACTATTACTGTTGCAATCATTGGCGAATCATTCATTAAGAATATAATTAATAATGATATACATGATATTAATGATATTCCTGATGATAACCCATCAAGTCCATCTATTAAGTTTATTGCATTTATTACTCCAACAATCCATATAATAGTTATTATAGTTGAAACAGTATCATTTAGGCCTATTCTATATAAAAATGGTACATCTAAATGTTCTATTCTAATTCCAAACGTTACAACTATGATTGCTGCTGCAACTTGTCCTAATAATTGTTGCCACCATGTTAAAGTTTTGGTATCATCAAATATTCCTGTTATTGCAATCACAACAATTCCAAGTAATAATCCCAATAATTTTTTTCCATATTCCTGTTCCGAAAATAAGTCTATACTTCCTTCAATACTCATTACTATTAATAAATACATCATTGATACTAAAAATCCTAGTATTACCGCCGGTCCTCCAAACTTGGGCATTTTTTTAGTATGCATTCTTCTTTGGTCTTTTGGTACATCAACTGCACCAATTTTTTCAGCTATTTTTATAGTATATGGTGTTGCCATAAATGATACTATAAATGCTAATAAAAATGCTATTGCTATATTTCCCCACATTTACATTTGGCCTCCATTACTTCATATTTTCTTTTTCTATTTCATTTATTAATTTTATTCTTTCTTCATGTCTTCCGCCTTCAAATTCTGTTGCAATCCACATTCTTACAATTCGTATTGCTTCACTTGTTTCTATATAATCAGCTCCTAGTGCTAATATATTGGCATCATTGTGCATTCTAGAATATTTAGCTTCTTCTTCATCATTGCATTTAGCACATCTTATTCCTTTAAATTTGTTTGCAACTATACTCATTCCTATTCCTGAACGACATATTGCAATTCCTTTATCACATTCCTTTCCTTGCACTTCTAGTGCTATTGCTTTTGCTATTTCTGGATAGTCAACACTTTCTTCATCAAATGTTCCACAATCTATATATTCAATTTCTTTTTCTTCTAAATATTTTTTTATTTCTTCTTTTAATTTGTATCCTCCATGGTCACTTCCAATTGCTATCATTTTATCACTTTCCTTTCAATTGTTTTTGTCCCCCTATTCTGCCTTTATTAATATAACACATTCTCTGTCTCTCTGCAATATTTTTCAATGATTTTAAAGATTTTTGTTGCACAATCGAGTAGAGTAGAAAATTTTAATAAGGTTTATTAAAATTTTCATCCCCTCTCACACCAAAAAAATGAGTTCTTATTTTGAACTCATTTTTCTAATTATATTTGAACTTCATTTATTGTATTAATTAATTTGCTTGATAGATTATATGTAAAGTTCATTAAATAGAAATATTTATTTATAATTTTTTTATCAAGAACTCCGTTTTTTAAGTCTTCTGCACTTATCTGTAAGTTTGCTGAATGAAATCTTAGATATATATTATTATTTTTGATATATACATCATACTTCATTTTAGTTTTATTTTCAAACTCTACTAATTCTTCCATTATATCTGCTGTTAGTATCTGCATTGCTAATATTTTATTAGCTGCTTTTACATCAAAATATTTTTCAAATTCACTTGAATCCATGTTTAGCCTATTTTTATCAAATGCAAATTTCCCATCTTGCATTATTCTTAGTTCACTATCTATAGATTTTTCTATTTCTATTTTTGCAAATAATCCATTAAACTTAGTTATGGTCTCTTCTCTTGTTTCCCTATTTGGATCTTTAAACATTCCTGTTGTTATCTCTCTCCATTGCCCATCAACCTCTTGATATTCTTTCTTTTCTTCTGTTAATATTTCTGCCATTTGAATAGAATATTTATTATCTATTTCTGCTTCTATATAATCGTTTGAACTATATTTATTATAAAATTCATATCCTAAATTTTTATAAATATATTCTGGCATTGGTTTTTCTGGAAAATATTCTAAATTATTGTAAAAATTGCTTATAATCTTTTTTACTACAATGTTTTTATATTTTCTTATGAATTCTGCCTGTTTTTTTCCTAATTTCGTTGCTATAAATATTATTGCAATTGTAATAATGTATATAGTAAAAATTGCTGGTAATACTGGAAGCATCCTATATATAGATTTTGCCTTTAATAATCCTAATACAATACAAATATTTAATATTGCAATTATTGTTAATCCTATTTTCTTCGTTTTTTTATTTTGTTCTTTTGCTTCTATCCATGCACTATTTAATTCCTCGTTATTATTATTTTCTAATTCATTATAAATTTCATCAAATGTTTTCATTCTATTAATCCTCTAACTTTATATTAACATTTTCTTTTTTATATTCTTCAATCTCAAATAATTGAGCTGGTTTAAATCCAAATAGATTTGCTACAATATTAGATGGGACTGTTTCTAATTTAATATTATATGCAGTAACATCCGAATTGTATATTCTTCTTGCAGCTTGTATTTGACTTTCAATTTTAGTTAGATTTTTTTGTAAGTTTAAATATTGTTCACTTGCTTTTAAATCTGGATAATTTTCTGCAACTGCTACAAGTTGATTCATTTTATTATTTAATTTTTCTGCACTCTTTATATCTTTTGATTTATTCATATATCCTGTTCTTAAAGCTGCTATTTCTGTAAATATACTTTGCTCATGTTTTGAATATGCTTTTACACATTCTACTAGATTTGGTATTAAATCAAATCTTTGATTCAAATATACATCAATTCCTGATTCAGATTGTTTTACTTTGTTTCTTAAATTCACTAATTTATTATACATTTGTAATACAATAATCAATATAATTGCTATTATAATTAATAATATCATCTTTTTATTCTCCTTATATATTTTCAATTATTATCTTATTTATGAAACCTTTTTCATCATACTCTAAACTTACTTCATACTCAGTTAAGTCTTCAAATTTTTGTTTTGTATTTTTTATTTTTTCAGTATCTTGTGTTTCTATTTCTTCATATTTTACTGT
>ULXP01089190.1_pt1 | contig 12139 bp, 18 predicted proteins | sample 1961351 | NCBI WGS metagenome assembly ULXP01 (sample SAMEA4835840, study PRJEB28245) | human gut metagenome | biome: gut microbiome; material: fecal sample | place: Denmark | collected 2008 | reverse complement strand
TATCATTGTATCATTATTTAATAAAAACATTATGAATAAAAGTAATGATGAAATGGATTAACTTGCTATCTCCTCTTTTAATTCCCTCTTATATTTATAAAAACTATTCCTTGAAACACCAGATAATTTACAACACTCAACATTATTTAAAGAGCCACCAAAATCTCGAGAATGTTCTTGTATAATAGCCTTAGCAGCTATACTCTTTTGGGTTATAAGCTTAGAACCCTTAGTTTGTCCAATTTGTTTGCCATTTAATTTAGCTGTTGTAATACCTTCTGATACTCTTTGTTGTAAATCCTTGACTTCTTTCTCTGCCTGGTCAAATGCAATCTTAATTTGCTCTTTTGCTAAATCTAATGTGAATTTATTTAATGCATCAATAATAGAATTCATTAATTCATCAGTGGGCTTATTTCCTGTTTCAAGCTTAATGCTAATTTGATTATTAAGAGCATCTCTATATACAGAAGTGTTAATATGTGGTTCTTTTAAAAATACCAAATTAATATTTTTATTAAATAGACTCTCATATAGTTCACACCCCTCACTTGAATTTCTACTCATTCTGCTTACAGAATCAAAACAAATAGTATCATTTGGTTTAACAAGTTTTAGTAGTTTATCAAGTTCAGTTCTACCATCAAACTTTGTTCCTGTATATACTTCTTTAATTATATATGCATCATTATAAATAGTTGTAATATTTCTAACTTGTCTTTCTATGTTTTGCTTTTGTGTACTAATTCTACAATAGCCATATACCTTTTCCATATTCTAATTCACTCCTCCTTTTATCTTAAAACTAACCATAGTTAAATTTGTTACTAATATTATACCGTAGCCAATGCCTTAAGTCAGCAGGTTTTGGTACTTTTGTAAAACAAGTTAGAATTGGTACTAATTTTAATAATGCTTTATCAATTCTAAACAGTAGACTAATAAAAGCATTACCCATAAATGTTGTTTCAAAATATAAATGTAAAATAATAATAGGAAGTGATTGTTATGTATGATATAGAATTAAAGAAAGAGTTGCTAGAGTTTAAAGTTGGCTCTGATACTATAGAAGATCTACAATATAGATATGAACAAATAATTAAAATTATTATCAATAGAACTAAAGAAAAGAAGTACTTTTTAGATATGATGTTAGCTAACAATATTATAAATCAAAAGCAATATAAACAATATATGGATATAACAAATAATGACTATACAATATGCAAGTTATATTTACAAGGTTTAATAACAGAATATGAAATCTAAAAATTATAAAATAACTAATAAATTAATTGATTAATATATAACACATTGTTGATATAAATAATAATCGTTATTGAATAAGAAGTGGAATATGGCCTACATATTAGGCTCCTGGACCAGTTTCTGGCCATTTTATATGCTTAGTGTAGTATAACTTATATACCTAATAAAAAGGTTATGCAAAAATCTTGTTCTTGAAAATTTGGATATAATATTAAAAATGACCCTATAATATAAATAGAGCCATTGCTTTTTTCTAAGTCTGATTTGTTACTTTTCTGCTTCTCCTCCTTTATTTCTAATATGTTGTACATTAATTAAAAAACTTGTCATATTACAAGTTTTGCTATTATCAGGAGTTTTTATTGGTGGCTTAAATCCTTCTGTTGGTTTGTACATATAAATTATAACATCTGACTTATCCATTGAATCAATTTTTAAATCTGCTATTAGTGTTGGATTTTTACTTACTTGGGGATTTAATGTTGAAATAGCTAAAATGGGTATATGTAATTCTAGTGATAAAGATTTTAATTTGTTATAAGATTTTTGAATTTCAAAATCCTTCATAAGTTGAATATAATCTATAATTACACATCCTACATTATTACTATTAATGCATTTCTCTTTTACTTCATTTATTGATATATTTATCGTATCATCAATAATTAAATGTGTTGCTAATCTTTCAATTTCTTCTGATGTTAACTGCCCATCTTTAATCATATCTATGCATTTTTGTGAACTTTCTTTTAAATCGAAGACAATTACATTTTTGTTGTCTTTTAATACCAAATCTTTTGCAAATTTTAGTACTGAAGCAGTTTTTCCTATATTGGGTCTTCCAGTAAGAATAGTGAATTTATTATATTGTAGATTTATTGTTTCTATTATATTTATTATTTTTTTCATTTCTATCATTTTCCTTTATGTTAATTTGTAATCATACAAGTTGCTACTGGTACATGTTCTAATTTAGTCCTAATCTTATATATTATATTTAATAATGTTTATATAATGGTTGATACAGAAGCAAAATAAGTACATAATACCCTATTTTATGGAGTTTATCCAAAACACAAAATGATAAAGTTCAATATTAAAAAATATTAACTAATCTAAACATTTTTTAGCTTAAAATCCTGCGGTTGAATAAACCGTGCCGGTTCGATTCCGGCCATCTGCACCATTAGAACCTCAAGTGTTTCGTAAGATGAACTTGAGGTTTTAATTATAAAAATAGTGCAAAGTTCTAACAAAAGTTCTAACACTTTTCCAAAATTAGAATTTTTATAAATAGTTAGAAATGTATTTTTTTAAGACAGATTGCCTAAATAGCGAGTTCGGTAATTTGTTCTTTTTTTGTATCTTTTGTATCTAATGCAAGTTTATCACTAATAACACTTGCAGAAATTCTTTTATTTTCTATATCAGCATGTGCATATCTTAATGTAGTCTGAAAATTAGAATGACCCAACCATATTTGTATATCTTTAACTGGTACTCCATTTTGAATTAACAAAGTACCACAACTATGTCTTAAGTCGTGTAACCTTATATGCCTTAGATTATTTTGTTCTAGTATTTTACTAAAAGTTTGAGTTACATATCCAGGTTTCATTAATTCTCCATTTTCCATTAAACAAATATATTCTTTATAATCATTGCAATAAGTATTACCATAAAACTTTTTATATTCTTCATACTTGTCTTTATAAGTGTTTAATAAATCAGCAATAAAATCAAATAAAGGTAAAGTTCTATAACCAGAATCACTTTTTGCTCTATCTTTGAAAATGAATTGTGTAACACCATCAATTTTTCCACGTCCTACTGTATGTCTAATTGTTAATGTTTTAGCTTTGAAATCAATAGCATTCCATTTAATACCTATAACTTCTTCACGCCTTAATCCATATACACCAGCAATAACTACTGGCAATTCAATAGGTGTAGTTTTTATAATTTCCATTAGTTTTAGTAACTCATCTTGTGTATAATAATCTGCTGTATATTCTTTAGTTTTAATTGATTCCAATTTAGTAGCAGGGTTACTATCAATTATTTCTGTGATAACTGCACTTTTTAAAGCCTTACTAATATTTGCTCTATAATGTTTTACTGTATTTCCAGATAGTCCTTCTGCAAATAACAAATCAAAGAAATCTTGAATATGTTTAGGTTTCAAATCAACTAATTTTATTTTCTTTGCTTTAAAATATTTGTATAATCTACCCTTAATTACTTGCTCATAACCTATATAGGTTGTTTGTTCGACTTTTCCTTTTTGTTTTTCTAGCCATTCCAACATATAATCACAAAACAAAATATTTTTATACTTATCATATATGTTTGGGTCTCTTAATTGTATTTTTGATTTTTGTTCATATTCAATTTTAAATTGTTCTAATTTTTCTTCAGCCTTTTTCTTGTTTCCTTTTATAGTATAACCTGTAGGAATCCATTTCGGTTTTCTTTTTCCATAGTCATCATATAAATTTAAAACAGCATAATAAAGACCTTTCTTTTTCTGTAAGCTACCTGTTATCATTTTACTCATTTCCGTTGTAACAGTTTATATTTAACTTATCATTGATATTTTGTGTATTATACCATGATAACAATAAAATTCCTACTGTTCTGTCATCATATATTTGATAACATTAACTTTAGGAATTTTATATTCTCTGCCAACTTTTTTACTTTTTATTTTCTTTTCTCTTAACATACGATATGCAAGAGTATTACTAATGCCACCTAACATTTTTCTCATTTGCACGAGATTAACAATGTCTGGGTAATCTGTAAACATTAAAGTATAGGTTTCTTTCATGTCAGCCATAGTTTTGTACCTCCTTCTTTAGAATTTAAAATAAAAAAGACCTATTAATCAATAGGACTAATTAAATACTATAACAATATTTTTTCTTGTATTTCTGTGTTGGTATTTTTATATTCATATTTATTGATTTAGGAACATCTGAACCAACCTTTAATCTTCTATCTATAATTAAATTACCTTTACTATTTCTATGATAAGCACTTGAATTCCACTTTATATATGCTAAATCACTCATTTCAGAAGAATAAGATAATTCTTTACTTGCTTCAATATGTTGTTTCTTAACAAATTCATATAACTGTTTATCAGCTTCATTTTGCCTTTTATTTCTAATCCATTCTCTTTTTGCAATTTTACGGTTTTCTTTACTAATTTGAGTTCTATATTCTTTTTCTTGCTCATATCTTGCATCTTTTTTTATAATCTTTGTTATATAAGATGGATCAACATTCAACTCTTTTGCAATAATAGTTGGCTTTTCGTGTTCATTATAATATTTGTCTAGTATATAGCTCTTGTTATCTATATTAATCACAACCTTTCAAATAATTTCTCTGGTATACCTTATAAAATTAATATGTATGGGAATACTCCAGAGATATGTTGGCAACCTAATTCATTAAAACAAGCATTAGATATGTCATTTGGTTTTATGCTTTGTAGTAATCAAAATCCTTTAAAAATATGTAAGCATTGCGGCAAAGTATTTTATGCTAAAAATCCTAAAGCTGAATATGATAGTAGCCAATGTAGAAATCAAGCAAATGTATATAAAAGCAGAAACAAGAATAAAGTAGACTAAAAATAATTATTGAAATTGTAGAAAAAACATTGTTTTTAAAATAAAAATAAAGTATAATAAATCCATCCTTTTCAAAGGAAATCTTTGAGAAAGGAGGTGAACATCTTGAGTTCTTTCGATTTAATTTGGCGATTAATTGTTTTATTATTACTTAGTAATAGTACAAATGATGAAAACCAAAATTCTCAAGATTAGTACAAACTAATCAAAAGCAGTCTGGTCAACTGCTTTTATTTTTTTCAAAAAAATGAGATATGTGGTCAACATATCTCTGTGAACATTCGAGTTCTTCGATTTATTCTCTTGCTTAAGCTAAATATAGTATACTATATTTTTTATTATATGTCAAATGTTTTTTGAATATTCATTTTTTTATATTATTAAAATAATTTCTATTTGAAGTATATCATAAAATAAGCAAAAATACTAGCATTTTACATAAAAATGTGATAAAATAGTAAGCAAGTGCTAGTAAATGCTAGTTTTAAATTTTTATACTCCTGTTTTACAGGTTAATATATAGACAGTTAATACAAAATAAGTATTTTAAGGAGGAAGCTTTATGGAAGAAAAACTAAAAAATTCAATGAGATTTTATATGTTAGCCACACAGCTTAAATATAAAATAAGAAGTGGCTGGGATAAATCACATTGGAATGTGAGTAAAGATCGGGTAGAAAGCATTGCGGAACATGTTTATGGGACTTGCATTTTAGCTTTAAGTATTGATTCTGAATTTAAAACAAATTTAGACATCAATAAGGTTATAAAAATGCTGGTTCTTCACGAATTGGGAGAAGTCATTATTGGCGATATTACACCATTTGACAACATAACTCCTGAAGAAAAAATGAAAAAAGAACATGAAGCAATGAGAGAAGTTATTGGCGACTTGGTTAATCAGGAGGAGTTTCTTTCATTACTATTTGAATTTGATGAAAAGAAGACCAAAGAAGCAATTTTTGCTCATCATTGTGATAAATTGGAAGCAGATATACAAGCTAAAGTTTATCAAGATATGGGATGTCAGCATCCGTTAGATGAGCAAGAATACAATGTGGTTTTCAAGAGCAATAGAGTTCAACAGATGGTAAAAGATGGAGCTCAAACTGCATTTGATATCTGGTATGAATGGGATAAATCATTGTATTATGATGACGAAGATTTTGCTAGACTTCTTGATTATGTGAGAACAATCAATACTCAAGAACTTTTAAAGTAGCTCGTAAACTAATTAGTTAAGGAGGTATATACAATGGAAATGAAAACTTTAAATTTGGACTTGGTAAAGGAGATTCGGGATTTAGCCAGAAGAAAGGACAGAGATTTTTTTAACTTTGTTGATGAACTTGAAAAGATTTTAAAAACTCAAAATCCTAGAGAATGGTTTAAAAGACCGATAGATGTATGTGATGTAACTTTAGATGAAGTATGGGAACAAAAGTTAGGTACTATTAAGTATCGTAAAACAATACATACATTTTCATGTATGTATGTTCCTAACCAGGGAGTTGCAATAAGAGAACATGGGCATAATCAGCTTGTGCATAAAGATAACAATGGAGATATAAAGAAAACAAGAGAATTATATATTTTCTATGTACCTTCTTCATTAGTAGAAATGAAATTCTGTCGTAAGGATGAAACACATCAATTATGCAACAATTATGGTTGTCCAGTATATGTTATATCTGCAAAGGTAACAGGTAGAGGTTAAAGTTTTATCATTTGTATTATAAGGAATAAGAGGGTTAGTTTAGGCTAATTCTCTTATTCCTTATATTTCTAAATCACATTCTTTTTCTCTTTCTTCATGTTCAATTTGCTTTACAGGGTCAATAAAGTATTAGTTTGTTTTTCAAAATCTTTAATTACTTGTTTTGATTCTCCAAGACTAAATTTATTACAAATCAAAACTATAAATTTATCGACAGTTTCATAGAATTTATCTATCATTTTGTTTAAATGGTTATTTTCTTTTTCTAATGTTTTAATTTTGTGCTTATATTTGTATTCAATATCAAATTCTTTATTTTCAAATTCTTGATCTAATTCTCTTTTTCTATTTTCAAATTTCAAATCAAGTGTATTATTTTTCTTTTTATATTCGTATTCTAAATGTTTTACAGTAGCATGCAATTCTTCATTATCAGCAAGAATTTTATCTCGTTCTTTTTGGTATTTTTCTGCTTCATTAATAACTTTAGACTGTTTTGATAATTCTTTATGCAATGATAGATTATCTTTATATAATTCTTTAATTAACTCATCTTTAGGTTTTATAATTTCTTCTAATATTTTTTCATCTCTCTTTAGTGAGAATTTGCTAATATCATTTATATTTGGAACTTCTGGCAATTCTAGTTTTACTTCATTTAAAATTTTCTTGGTATTTTCGTAATTTGTAATTTTCTTATATTCTTCAACTGTATAATGTTTTCTGTCAGTATCTTCAACAAACAATCCTCTTTCTAAATTAAAGCCTTTTGATTTTACATGATTAAAGTAGGCATCTTGTAATTTTCTGTAACTATCTCGACCTTTCCAAAAGTCTCTTGCACAAATTTTATCAATATCGTTGTCTTCTTTATCTTTTGTGTGAACAACAGGAACAAACATTAAGTGCATGTGTGGTGCTCCTTCATCTAAATGTACTACTGCTGATATTATATTCTTTTCTCCAAGATTTTTATAATCACAGATAAATTTATAACATTCATCAAAATACCTTTTTGTTTCTTCTTCTCCAATTTTATCAAAAAAGGCTTGGTCAGAAGTAAATATCATTTGACACATTATTATACTATTGCTACGAAGATGACATTGCACATTATTTTCTTTCAGATATTTATCAAATTCTTTTGTGTATGTTAGTTCATTTTTCTTAATGTAATAATTTAAATATGTTTTTGTTGGATCAATATCCTTATTAGTATGATTTTTTGCTTTTCTATCATTGTGAGTTCCTTTTCCATTTATTTCTGCTCTTGTTAATTTTTCATTTCTGACAATAGCGTAACTCATATCTCCATGCACCTCCTTATTCGCTCGAGATATTGTTTCAATGTCTAATACACTAGACAAACAAAGTTTGTCTGTGTGGCAGGGTTACTTAACCCCACACCCCAAAACCTAAAATTGCCTACTTGCATTTTTAGGTTTTTTCATAAAAATTTGCTTATCGCAATTTTTATGAATGTGAGCAAAAAAATAAATTTTTTACTCACAACCAAAAAGCACTTATGCTTTTTGGTATTCACTTTAGCAACTACAAAGCAGAAACCAGAGGGAGAGAGCTAAAGTGAATTAGGTGTAATAATCCCATTCATGTAAAATAGAATTATTACACCTATATAAGCTGAAACCGTCGGTCGTTCGCCTCGTTTCATAGGTAGTCTAGTAAGTAGTGATATTACTACTATAATTGCTGATACTTCTACAAAGGAAATATCTTTGTTCATACTTGCCCAAACTTTTTACAATTACAAATCCATTTCAAGTTTTGCCACCGAATACTCTTTTATTATTGTGAGTCTGTGTTCTAAAATCTCACTCACGCACTTTGTATAATTAGACTGCTTATACAAATATGAATGAACTTTATAGCATCGGCTCATCACACCAAACACTTTTTAAGAGATGTTGCATTTCTCTTTTGGAGAGCAAAAAAAGACTACTCATAGCTAAAATGCTACAAGCAATCTAATTTGTTATTTAATCCTATTTAATTAAGCCTCAAAATTAGTTTTAAGGTGTTTTTATTTTAAAGTAGAGTAATTCTACATTAAGTCAAAAGTAAGCTAAGATTCTTCCTAACCTTTTCCTAACACTTTCCTAACATTTTATTCAATTTTTAGTAATTATTCATAACTATTTATAATACTAACTTTTAATTAAAAAGCATTGAAAACAATTGAATTAAAAGCTGTTTACTGATACTAAGTAATAATAAATGTTAAATATGCCATTATTCTACATCAACTGCGTCTTCCTGGGTGGCACTTATGCCAATTCTACCTGGAGAGCCGATCTCATCAGCAAACTAAAGGACTCTGTTCCTTACTTAGACCCTCAGTTTCCTGATTGGACTCCTGAAGATGCCGAGAGTGAGGAAGGTTACCGTGCTCCTAAAAAGCTGATATTCGCTACTGTTGGTAAACTGCCTAAAAATCAGTTTAAAGGCATCGGCAAAATTAAGCGAGAACTCTTACTGCCTTATATCTCCACCGAATATTCAAGTATTCGATGTTTTCTTTTTGGCTATAATTATAAATTTATTTTTTCTAAACTTATTTTTCCAAGCTTTCCTGTTCTAAAATCATCTAAAATAATTCTTGAAGTTTTTTCATCATCAACATTTCCGCCAGAAATTATAGCTCCTCTTTTTCTTCCGATAAGTTGCATCACTTCATATATGTTTTGATTTTCAGCCTGTTCTTGTTGTAATATTTCATTAACCTCATTTTCATCTAATGAATATCTCTCTAATAAATTACTTTTGTATTCTTTTAGTAAAAATTTAGTTAATTGATATGCTATTTCCGTTATTTCTAATATATCATCTTTTATTGTTCCTGTAAAAGCTAAATTAAGAGCAACTTCTTCACTTTCAAATTTAGGCCATAATACACCTGGAGTATCCATAAGTTCTATATTTTCATTAATTCTAATCCATTGCTTTTGTTTAGTTACTCCTGGCCTATTTGCAACTCCAGCACTATTTTTTTTCGCAATTCTATTTATAAATGATGATTTTCCCACATTAGGAATGCCAACAACCATCACTCTAATTTTTCTTCCTATTCTTCCCTTCTCTTTATATTCATCTATTTCGTTCTGCATCGCTTTTTGAATCTGTCTTATTACTTCATCTACACCTTTTCCTGTGTTAGAATTTGCTAATACTACTCTACTACCTTTTTTAGTAAAATAATTTATCCATTTTTTGTTATCTTTTTCATCTGATAAATCACTTTTGTTTAATATTATTATTTTTTTCTTATTTTTAATTATTTCTTGTATTTCTGGATTTTGGCTTGATATTGGTATTCTTGCATCTAGTATTTCTACAATAACATCTACTAATTTTAAGTCTTCTGTTATTTGTCTTCTTGTTTTTGCCATATGACCAGGAAACCACGAAATGGGGACTTTTGAAAAACTTTTTTGACTATCATTATTTTTCTTTTCTGCTCTGATTTTTCTTTTTTGGTACATATCCATTTTAATCACTTCCTTTTTATTTTAATTTTTTACCATAATATTCAACATCTATTTCTGTTCCATCTGGATATACTTCTTTAGAATTTTTAATATGTTCTACAAATCCATAATGTTTATATATCTCTTTGTTTCTTATTTCTTCTGGTTCTACTCCTAATGTTAATACAGTATAACCTTTATTTTTTAAATCTTCTTCCATAAATTTATACAATATAGAAAAATATCCTTTTCCTTCGTATTCTTTATTAGTTCTAAAAGCATTCAAGTATGCAGTTGTATCATCTACTAATTTATTACTATTTTGAACAATATCACTAGTTAATACAGCAGTAGCCTCACATATTATTTTATTATAAATTATTCCATAGTAAGGAATAATTTTACCCTTTTTATAATTTTTAATGTTTTGTTCTTTCCAAATAATCCAGTTTTCTTTTTTCGTTGCTATTTTATATTTCATAATCCCATTTTTTATTCATTTCTTCAATATTAGCAATTTTACATATATAGTTTTTCATTAATTCACTTCCTTGTAATATCAGATGAATTCATCATTTTTCCTCTTTATTTTCATTTAAATATCTATTATAAAATTCATCCATTGAAGATATATATTCTTGATCTTGTATAATTCTAAATTTTTCATATTCTTTTTCTGCTTTTTCTACTGCTTCTTTATGAGATATACTGCCACTATTATTTAATATTTCTTTTCTTCTAAATTTTAATAAATCATCAGTGGCAGTTATCCAATCCTTCATTGTCATTACATGTCTTTGCTTTGCTTCATCTTCAGCAAATACTAAAAACATATTTGTTAAATCTTTTAAATTATTCATTTCTTCTTCGTTTAAATAATTTTTTGCAATAATCACATCATATTTATATATTAAACCATCAGGAGAATTTTTCCAATTCGTTAGTCCCATATGTTCTTTATCTGAGTTTGCTCTACTATATATTAATTCGGCAGCAGTATGTCCACTTATAGCGAAATGCAACTTATTTTGAACTATTTTAAAGAAAGTATACGCTTCTTCTGACTTAGGATTGTAATCAGTTGCTGTTGCAATAAATAAATCAGTGATTTTTTGGTATGCCATTCTTTCACTTACTCTGATTGTTTTGATACGTTCTAATAATTCATCAAAATATTTTGCATCATATTTATTTCCATTTATAAAACGTTCATCATTTAATGCAAAACCCTTTGTCATATATTCTTTTAATACTTTTGTTGCCCATATTCTAAATTCTGTTGCTTTTTTCGAATTAATTCTATAACCCACAGCGATTATGGCATCTAAACTATAAATAGTTGTGTTATAGTTTTTTCCGTCATCGGCAGTTAACGAGCATTTCTCGGTAACTGATTTTTTATCTAACTCTTTTTCTTCAAATATATGTTTCAAGTGTAAACTTATATTATCTGTAGAACATTCAAAAACTTTTGACATTCCTTTTTGTGATAACCATAAAGTTTCATCTTTATAAATAGCATCTACAATGATATCACCATCACTATTTTTATATATAATTAATTTATTGTCTTCCATAAATATTCTCCTTTCCTTTTGTTTTTCATAATTCATACACTTACCAATTTAAATTAAAACTTATTAAAAAAATGTTCCAAAATGTAAAAAACATTTATTAAAAATATTCTTTATTTTCAAGAGTTTAAAAGTGTTTTTTCATAACTCCCCACTTACCAGTTGATACTCGTTGATGGTAAACTTTTTTTTATCTTCGTACATTTTTTTATTTTTTCTCATTTCTCTTTTTGAATGCATATTCATTATTTATCACTTCCATTCTCTATCATTCTTGTTTCATTTAAAAAATTATCAAAGTCTGATTTATATAATTTATCTTGTTTAACTTTAAATTTATCATACTCCTTATAAGCTAATTCTTTTGCAACACTAGCCGATATTTTCCCCGCATTACATAATATTTCTTTATCATTAAATTGCAAAAATGCATTCAATTTTTCTACCCAATCT
>ULXP01041113.1_pt1 | contig 12204 bp, 7 predicted proteins | sample 1961351 | NCBI WGS metagenome assembly ULXP01 (sample SAMEA4835840, study PRJEB28245) | human gut metagenome | biome: gut microbiome; material: fecal sample | place: Denmark | collected 2008 | reverse complement strand
CTGAAGCAGGCTGCCGCAGAACAGTCCCACGTTCTGCGTTTTCGCGGTTCGCGCGCTGCAAAACTAAAGGCTGCGATACAGGCACTTGACCGTGCTAAAAATGATAAGGATTTCGCGGCTTCCCTGCATCAGGAAATTTTATTTCTGGAATTTATGATACAGTTAAACCGTGCCGCTATGCACGATGGCATTGAATTTATCAACGATTCCGCCTCTGATGAAAAAATTATTGCTGTGCTGAATTATCTTGGTGAGCATCTGACAGAAGACATCTCCATTGATACTTTGTCTTCGCGTTTCTTCTTGAGCCGTTCTTATCTGATGCATACATTCAAGGAACAGACCGGTTATACGATTGGCAGTTATCTCTCGACAAAACGTCTGCTTCTTGCGAAAGATCTGATTGCAGAGGGGACACCGATTACAGAAGTCTGCTATGCCTGTGGTTTTAAAAATTATTCCACTTTTTCGCGCGCATACAAAAAAAGTTTTGGAGAAGCCCCTCGGGACTCTCTCCAAAACCTGAAATCTTAATTTAGGATAATAGAATGTTCACAGGATGTGCATTCTATTATTTTCATCGTATTTTTTACACTGCTTCTCACTGGCGCTCTGCCATCTCATTCATGAGCGTCGGTATGAACTGTTTCTTTCTGGAAACAATTCCATCTAATAAAATGCCGTCACTGCGCTCTTCTTTTCGGAACGCGTCTCCTAAAATTTTACCTGCATTCTCCCCGTCAAAAATAATCTTCGAAGATTCCTCTAAGATATCTGTCAGCATGACATAGACCATATCGATCTTCTTCTCTGCAAGCACCTGTACCATAAACGGACGTATCTGCTCTGCCACTTTGTCTAATTCCTCCCGGCTCATGGCACTGATCTGTGCTACGCCAAAATCACAGTCATCGGTATGGAAAATCTTAAAGTCCTGATAAAAGATCTCTTCTGTCGTTTTCCCGCTGAAATTACTGCCTGCCTGAAACATATTTTTCGCATAAGTCTCAATGTCCACTTCCGCAATCACTGCAAGTGCCTCTGCAACAGATTTATCCAATGGTGTACATGTCGGCGAGCGGAACATCAGCGTATCTGAAATAATTGCAGACAATAAAAGTCCTGCAATCTGTTTCGGCACATCCACTCCCTTTTCCTGATACATCTGGTAGATAATTGTGGAGGTACAGCCGAGCGGCTGGTTTCTAAAATAAACGGGCGAAACTGTCTCAAGACTGCCAAGACGGTGATGATCAATGATCTCTAAGATCTCCGCCTCATCAATTCCATCTACCGCCTGTGCTTTCTCATTATGATCCACAAGAATTACCTGTTTTTTCTGCATATTCATCAAATTACGGCGTGAAACCATTCCGGCATAATTACCATTTTCATTCAAAATCGGGAAGTCACGATGTCTGATCTTTGACATTGTCTCCCGCACTTCGTCCACATAATCCTCGATTCCGAACGTAATAATATTTTTTCGTGTCATAAACTGTTTGATCGGCATACTCTGATTAATAAGACGCGCTATCGAAAATGTATCAAACGGTGTTGTAATAATGATGCAGTCATGTTTTTCCGCAAGGGCGCGTACATCCTCGCTGACTTCAATTCCCCCACCGATGATCAGACAGCTTGCATTTGACTCGATAGCCTGTTTCTGCGCCTCTTCCCGGTCCCCTGAGATTACCATGTCATCATCTTCGATATAATCTGCCATATATTCCGGATTCGAGGTCGCTACCACTACCTTTCCTCTTACAAAATATGCATGCTCATTTCCAACGATGATCGTTCCATCCAACGTCTCCGCAATATTTTTATACTGTGTTCTCGCCTGGGATAACACATGATTATCAAAAACGTCCATGTAAGACGTTGCAATATCCTTTGTTACAATAATTCCTTCGAGTTTTCCAAACTGATTGGTTACCGGAAGCGTTACAACCTCTAATTTTTTCATTGTCTCCCATGCACGTTTCAGGGAAATCTGGCTGCTTACTCCCGCCGTTCTTCTGTAATTAATATCCTTAATCTGTGTTCCCGCATAGGTAACTAACTCTGGTTCCTGTGCCCCAAAATAATCGAGCACATAATGTGTCTCTGCATTTACTGCTCCGGCACGTTTTGCCACATAGGTTTTATCGTTTTCTGTCTGATTTTTTAAATATGCATAAGAGATAGCTGCACAAATAGAATCCGTATCCGGATTTTTATGCCCTACAACCCAAACTTTTCTCTTTTCTGCGCTCATGAAATTCCTCTCTTTACCTAAAAATTAGCAGCTATTTCACTGATTTATTACTGCCGGACTCTTCTTTTTTATTTCTAAAAAAGAAAGAAACAGACGCTGGCAGCGCCGGCGTCATGTGTACTGTTAAAAGCGAAATACTCCCATAGAATATAATATAAATACGATCAATACCACAAAATTTAAAATTGAAAACCAGGATAGCAGCTTCACATATCCTTTCACCGAATCAACGCCGCCTTCCATCTCATCCATTTTTTCAATTTTAGAATCAAACTCATTGAACAGATCCTGTATGTTACGATAACATTTGACATTTTCCGTGTGTACTTTTTCAGAAAGATCCGTCTTAATAGACTCTAACTGTGACGTTGCATTCTCTAACAGCTCCTTGACCTCCGCAATCTGTCCTTCACTGAGCTTTTTGTTGGCAATTGCCTGTTCCTCTAAGAACTGCTTGTTCGCCGCAATCTGTTCCTCGTTTAATTTCCGGTTAGAAGCCGTCTGCTCCTCATTCATCTGACGATTTAAGGCAATCTGTTCCTCACTGGTTTTCCTGATATCAGCCACCTGTCCGGTAAGACCTGCCTCAATCTCTGTCATTTTCGTCGTCACTTTATCAGCAAGCGCATCTACTTTCCGTCCAAACTCGGTAACAATCTTGTCCGCCTCTTCCTGACGTTCTGTTAAAATATGTTCTAACTCCTGTGCCTTGTCCGCTCTCTCATCCACAAGTGACTGCAGTTCCGCCGCTTTACTTTCTTTTGCTGCCAGAAGCACCTGAAGCTGTTTTGCTTTTTCACGAAACTCATCGATCTGACTGATCAGTAAATCTTCATTTTCCACGTCCTTTTGTGTCCTTTCCTGTTCCTGTTTATTCATTTGTCCGCTCTCTTCCGGCTTTTTCCGGTCCAAATGACATACATTCTGCGGTACTGTCCGCTTTTTCTGGGGTTGAAGCTGTCTGAATACCATCTGCCATAAACCTGCCATCTGTGTTCACTTCTTCCCCCTTTCTGGTTTTTTCGCAATATACCATGGTTATTCTATCATTATCGTTTTTCTTTGTAAACAATAAATTATTTTCCATTATGTTAAACATGTGGACTGTGAAACTTTATATTTTCATTAAGGATCACATAGATGACAAAGAAGCGATTCCAACCGGAACCGCCTCTGTCAAAAAAGGGATTATTTTTTCTTCAATATGATTTCATTTCACAAATATTATGTTTTTGATTATCTACATAATTTTTTGAACTCATCAGCTACGAACTGGACTTTTGTTCCAATGACAACCTGAACAGCTGTTTTACTTGGTCTGATAACACCAGCCGCCCCTGCTGATTTGATTTTCTTCTCATCTACTAAAGAACTGTCTTTTACTTCAAGCCGAAGTCTTGTAATACAGTTATCAATACTTTTAATATTTGCTGCCCCCCCAACGCCTTCAAAAATTGCTGCCGCTACAGTTATGTAATCACTGCTCCCAAGGTCGACATTTTTCTCTGCTTCCACATCATCGTCTTCTCTACCAGGAGTTTTCAGATCAAACTTTGTGATAGCGAAACGGAATACAACATAAAATACAATAAACGCTGCAATACCAAGTGGAATGATCATCCAGGTATTCTTCGCTGCCGGAAGGGTTGCAGAGAAAAGAAGGTCTGTTGCTCCAGCAGAGAAACTAAAACCTGCTCTAAATCCAACTAATACCGTGATCACTGTGAAGATACCATATAATAATGCGTATAAAACATAAAGTGCCGGTGCAAGGAACATGAACCCAAACTCAAATGGCTCTGTAACACCACAGACAAATGCACAGACAGCTGCGGAGGCTACCAGACCGATTGCAACTTTCTTCTTATTACTCTTAGCAGTCTGAATCATAGCAAGAGCTGCACCCGGAATACCGAACATCATACATGGGAAGAATCCAGACATATACATACCTAAATCCCATGTTACATCTGCAGACGTCTCGCCTGCCCAGAAATGTTGTAAATCCCCAAGTCCGATCGTATCGAACCAGAATACATTGTTCAGTGCATGATGCAATCCGGTTGGAATCAGCAATCTGTTTAAGAATGCATAAATACCTGCACCAACAGGACCAAATCCAACAATTCCTTCACCGATTGAAACTAATGCTCCAAATAATAAAGGCCAGATGAATAATAAGATTGCGGATACAATGATAGAAACAACACCTGAAACGATTGCTACACAACGCTTACCACTGAAGAATGATAACCAGTCAGGTAATTTTGTACCTTTGAATTTGTTGTAGCATGTTGCACCGATGATACCGGCAAGGATACCGATAAATGGGTTTACAATCTTACTGAATGCAAGCACTTTTGTCTCATTCTCTGCAATCACCGGCATTAATGTTGTAACAACACCTGTGGAAAGAAGGTTTGTCATCATTAACCATGATGCCAAAGCTGCAAGAGCTGCTGTACCATCATTATCATCTGCCATACCAACGCCGACACCGATAACAAAAAGAATTGCCATGTTATCGATCAAAGCTCCTCCTGCTTTTACAAGGAAGAAACCGATCATCTGAACGATACCGGAAACATCGCCCCCCTGCATGGTAGATGGACATAGTGCATATCCAATACCCATTAAGATACCACAGATTGGAAGACACGCTACAGGAAGCATTAATGCTTTTCCCAATTTCTGTAAATACTTCATCATAATAAAAGCTCCTCCTTTTTTTATCCCTTTTCGTTTTATTTTATGCCGTTATAAGTACGGCTAAAATACATTTTAATCTTCATTCTTACGCTATTTTTCAATGAAAACAACGTTTTCATTTGCATCTCAAGTTTGTGCGTAAGCACAAATCTTGCGTGTGAAAAATCTTATTTTTCACACTAACAACTGTATATTGCGCTTTATTTATTTAGGATCAATACTGTGTCGCCAGGTTCTACTTCCTGATCTGTCACTGTTTCCACTGTCTGATAATCTGATGTATTGCACACAACCACAGGCGTGATCACGTCATAACCGGCTTTTTTTACTGCGTCAAGATCAGCCTCTATCAACAGTTCTCCCTTTTTCACAGAATCACCATTGCCTTTATATGCAGTAAAATGTTCTCCCTTTAATGCAACCGTATCAAGTCCTATGTGTATGAGCAGTTCTACACCTTCTGAAGTCGTCATACTTACTGCATGCATCGTATCAAATAACATCTCAATCGTACCATCGGCCGGTGCATATATCCTGCCTTCCGCAGGAATAATTGCAACACCTTTTCCTAAAATCTCCTCTCCAAAAGTTGGATCACTTACATTACTGATTGCAACCGTTTTTCCTTTTACTGGTGAACCTATCTCAATCCCTTTTTCTTTTTTCTTAAAAAAATCAAACATTTCCATACCTCTTTTCTGCTGTATTATTGTCAGGTTTATCCTGCCATACACACACGTTTTATATGTATCGCCAGAAACATGATTTCCTCGCTGGCAATTCCGCTCCCATATTCCTTTTCAATATATTCAGCAATATGTTTACTGCATTCATATTCCTTCGGATACTTATTTTCCATCATCCTTGCAAATTCAATCTCCTCATCTTTCAACAATTCATGCCGGTAAAGGCGCTGTACCAAAAACTTAAGATGAGTGATAAATCTCTCATAATGCAGGGATTCCTCATCAAACTCAATTCCCATTTCCAGCCTGACCAGTTCTAAAATCTTCTGAATCATATTCGTCATTTCAAATGTATCATTGATCGTCGTGTTGTATTCTGCATTCACAAAATGCAGGGCTATAAATCCTGCTTCATCTTCCGTAAACTCTGTACCCAGCTTCTCATTCAAAAGATCAACTGCATATTTTCCCATCAGATATTCCTGATGGTAAAACTTCTTAGTCTCCCAAAGTAATGCATTCTTCAATTGAATCCCCTGCGACTGTCTCTGGATTGCAAAATTAATATGATCTGTCAAAGTGATGTATATATTCTGATTCAGTTGTACATTCAGATTCTTTATTGCGTAGGATATAATATCACTGGTAAGCTGCATGTGCTCTAATGGAATATTTTCTAAAAGTTCCTGAAACTGTCTGGAAAGATTCTCATTCTCAATACGAAAAACCTTCTCGATTTTGCTTTCATCAATCAGTTCTCCCGTATGCGCCTTAAACCCGATTCCCTTACCCATGATAACAATTTCCTGCTGATTCACATCATATGCTGATATTACATTGTTATTAATCACTTTCTGGATAACCATATTCCACTCCATTTTTGTCCCTAAAAATATAAAAAAACCAAATTTTACAAAATCCAAGCCAGATATGTAAAATTTGGTTTTGCCTGCTTACCAGTAACAATCCAATGTGTTCTGTTTCTATCTAGATAAATTGTAGCATTCATTGTTTATTATGTCAAGTTTTATTCTTATTATATTTGTTTTTTTGTTAATATCCACCATGTTTTTTTCAAAAACCTGTACACAGCAACTATTTATCTCACAAATTTGTTTCAAAGAAAGATTTTAATGCATCATATGCCGGATCTTCGTCAGTACCTTCCACTGTTATAGTCACAGTCTGGTCTTTTTTTACTCCCATACTCATAACTGCCATCAGACGGGCTGCATCAATTACTTTTCCGTCTTTTTCGAGAGTTACTTTACTTTTAAAATTTTTAACCTCTTTTACGAGCATTCCCGCCGGTCTTGCATGAATACCCAATTCGTCCTTTACTGTGTAACTGAATGATTTCATTTTAATTTCCTCCTATGCTTAGATTATGCATTTATTATTTTATTTCTTACAGGCAGCACCATTGCAGGTGATACCGATAATTCATCAATGCCCATTTTCACAAATGTTTCTGTCAAAGTCAGATCTGCTCCAAGTTCTCCGCAAATTCCTGCCCAGATTCCTTCTTCATGGGCACTGTCAATAACCATCTGGATCATTTTGAGTACTGCCGGATGATGTGAATCATAGAAACGGTCAAGTTTTGCATTCTGCCTGTCAATAGCAAGCGTATACTGTGTCAGGTCATTGGTTCCAATACTAAAGAAATCCACCTCTTTTGCGAGATCATCTGCGATCATAACTGCTGCAGGAGTCTCGATCATAACTCCAAATTCAACTTCTTTATATGGCAATCCCTCTGCAGACAATTCCGCTTTCACTTCCTCCATGATTTCTTTTACTTTTTTCACTTCCCATACAGATGCGATCATAGGAACCATAATGGAAATATTGCCAAACATGCTTGCACGCAGCAACGCTCTTAACTGTGTTTTAAAAATTTCCGGCCGGTTCAGGCAGATTCTTACTGCACGATATCCCAATGCCGGATTATCCTCACGATCAAGTCCAAAATAATCTATCTGCTTGTCTGCTCCGATATCTAATGTGCGGATGATCACTTTTTTTCCAGCCATCACTTCTGCAACCGTTTTATAGGCCTGGAACTGTTCTTCCTCTGTTGGGAAATGATCACTCTGCAAATATAAAAACTCACTTCTGAAAAGTCCGATTCCGGCTGCATCATTCTGTAAAACAGCTCCTAAATCTTTTACCTCACCAATATTAGCATAGAGTTTGATCTCTTTTCCATCTTTTGTAACAGTCGGTTTTCCCTTTAACTGCTGTAATAATTCCTGACGTTTCTTCTCATTCTGCTGTTTTTTCTCGTATTCTTTTAATATTTCTTCCTCTGGATCCAGGATCAAAATACCCTTAAATCCATCTATAATTGCATACTTTCCATTCACTTCTTTTGGAATTGCCGCTGATACCAATGCCGGAATATTCATCGTTCTGGCAAGAATGGCTGTATGAGAATTGGTAGAACCTTGTCTTGTCACAAATGCAAGCACTCTCTCACGTTCTAACTGAATTGTCTCGCTTGGAGCAAGGTCGTCCGCTGCTATAATATATTTTTCTTCATCGGCCGCATGCACAGTTTCTTCTTTCCGGGATAAAATACGGATCACACGTTCAGAAATATCTTTTACATCTGCTGCACGTTCTTTCATATAATCGTCATCCATATCCGCAAACATCCTTGCAAAATTATCTCCCGTCGTCGCTACAGCAAATTCTGCGTTCACAGACTGCGCTACTATGATATTACAAATAGAATCCAGATAATCTTCATCCTCTAACATCATCTGATGTACTTCAAAAATTGCTGCATTTGCTTCACCAACTTCTTTGACTGCCTTGTCATAAAGTGCCTTTAATTCTTCTGTTGCCTGATCTTTGGCTGCTCTAAAACGTGAAATTTCTGCCTGTGTGTCATCAATTTTCACACGTCTTACCACATTGTTTTCTTTAAAAACTTCTTTGATTTTTCCAATCGCAATTCCTCCGAATGCAATCTTTCCATTAATTTGCTGCATTTGTTTTCCCCCCTCTAAACAACAAATCACATTGCTCCACAGCATCTGCATTCAAAATCAAAAAAACCGAAAAAGCACACGCAATCATAAGCGTTTTACTTTTTCGGTTTAGTACATTTGCATGTGAACTACCCTCAATATGTACTTTTATTATACGTTTTTACCATTTTTTTGTCAATACACAATTTCATATTATGCTAATTATATACTTTGTATACAATTATGATATAATTTTCGACATATTTTCACAGATATATCTTATTCTTATTGGAACGCCTGCTATCTGTTCCATGCTCCAGTTATAATCCTGTATTCAAAAGTTTATCTTATCACCAGCTTCTGACTTACAAAAAAACCCGAAAAGGCTTATACCTTTCCGGGCTTTGGAAATTTACATCAATTCAGACAAGATCTGCAGCTTATTTGTAAAGCTCAACCAGTCTCTGTAAGTGCTCATAACGAGCCTTTGCAGCTTCCTCAGATGCAGCAAAGAGTTTCTGTGCTCTCTCTGGGAAGGATCTTGTCAGACGGCTGTAACGTGTCTCATTGTTCAGGAAATCCTGGTAAGAACCATCACCTGGCTTAGATGTCAATGTAAATGGGTTCTTTCCTTCTGCTTTGAGTGCAGGATTGAAAGAGAATAAGTTCCAGTAACCAGCAGCTACTGCTTTCTTCATCTCATCCTGGCAGTGGTTCATTCCGCCTTTAACACCGTGTAACTCACATGGAGCATAACCGATGATTAAAGAAGGTCCGTTGTAAGCTTCTGCTTCAGCTAAAACTTTAACAGCCTGAGCCATGTTTGCACCAAGAGCGATCTGTGCTACGTATACATAACCATAGCTCATAGCGATCTCTGCAAGGCTCTTCTTGCCGATATCTTTACCAGCAGCAGCGAACTGACAAACTTCACCGATGTTGGAAGCTTTAGAAGCCTGACCACCTGTATTGGAGTACATCTCAGTATCGAATACCATAACATTTACGTTATGTCCGGAAGCAAGAACATGGTCTAATCCGCCGAATCCGATATCGTATGCCCAACCATCACCACCGAAGATCCATACGGACTTCTTAGCGAGGTAATCTTTCTTATCAAGAGCTGCCTTAGCGTCTGGGCATCCAGCTGCTGCAGCTTTCTCTAACTCTGCTACAAGAGCTTCTGTTGCAGGTGTATTTGCTTTTGTATCGTTCTTTGTCTCAACAAATTTATCAAATGCAGCCTTTAACTCAGCGCTTGCTTTGTCAGAAGTTGCACATTTCTCAGCGCTTGCGATAGCCTGATCACGTAAAACTTCCTGACCAATCTGCATACCTAAACCATGCTCAGCGTTATCCTCGAATAAGGAGTTAGCCCAAGCCGGTCCTTTTTTGCTGTCTTTGTTTACTGTATATGGTGATGTAGCAGCCGGACCACCCCAGATAGAGGAACATCCTGTTGCATTGGAGATATACATATGCTCACCAAATAACTGAGTAATCAAACGAGCGTATGATGTCTCTGCACATCCTGCACAAGAACCTGAGAACTCAAGTAATGGCTGGTTGAACTGGGAACCTTTTACAGTATTGTCTGCCGGCATACCAGGTTTCTTGCTTACGTTAGCAACTAAGTAATCGAATACTGGCTGCTCGTCTGCCTGAGATTCCTGTGGAACCATCTCGATAGCACCAACCGGACATACTGTGATACACTCGCCGCATCCCATACAGTCTAATGGAGATACGCTCATTGTGTATTTGTACTCGCTTGCCTTTGGTTTTGTATCAGCAACTTTGATATTGGAAGGAGCTGCTTTTACTTCATCCTCACTTAACATGAACGGACGGATTGTTGCATGAGAACATACAAATGCACACTGGTTACACTGGATACATTTCTCTGCATTCCATGTAGGAACTGTTACAGCGGTACCACGTTTCTCGTATGCTGCTGCACCATGCTCGAACTGACCATCCGGGTTGCCCATGAATGCGGAAACTGGTAATGAATCACCATCCATTAAGGAGATCGGGTTCATTAAGTCTTCTACCATCTTAACTGTCTCTGGACGACCTGTTAATTTCTTAGGAGCCGGATCTGCTGCCGGGTTGGACCAGGAAGCCGGAACCTCTACTTTATGAACTGCATCAACACCAGCGTCGATTGCTTTGTAGTTCATCTCTACGACTGCATCACCCTTCTTACCGTAGGATTTCTTAGCAGCCTGTTTCATGAAATCTACAGCCTCTTCGATTGGCATTACGTTTGCTAATTTGAAGAATGCAGACTGTAAAATTGTGTTTGTACGTTTACCCATACCGATCTCGATAGCTTTATCGATCGCGTTGATGGTGTATAACTGAATGTTGTTGTCAGCGATGTATTTCTTAGCAGCAGCATTTAAATGATGCTCTAATTCTTCGTCTGACCACTGGCAGTTGATCATGAATACTCCGCCTGGTTTTACATCCTGTACCATCTTGAATCCTTTTGTTACATAAGATGGGTTGTGGCATGCTACGAAGTCAGCCTGGTTGATGTAATACGGGCTTCTGATTGGCTTATCACCAAATCTCAAGTGAGAAATTGTGATACCACCAGTTTTCTTGGAGTCATACTGGAAGTATGCCTGAATGTATTTGTCTGTGTGGTCACCGATGATCTTGGTAGAGTTCTTGTTAGCACCTACAGTACCATCTCCGCCGAGACCCCAGAATTTACACTCAACAGTACCTTCTGCTGCAGTGATAGGAGCCGGTTTTACTTCCGGTAAACTTAAGTTAGTAACATCATCAACGATACCGATGGTGAATCTGCTCTTTGGAGCATCCTTCTCTAACTCTTTGTATACTGCAAATAAGCTTGAAGGTGGTGTATCTTTAGAACCTAATCCGTAACGGCCGCCTGTTAATACGATTGTATCAAGACCTGCCTCACGAAGTGTGGTTGCTACGTCTAAGTATAACGGATCACCAAGTGCACCTGGCTCTTTTGTTCTGTCAAGAACAGCAACTTTCTTAGCTGTCTTAGGAAGAACTTTTAAGAATGCCTCAGATACCCATGGACGATATAAACGAACTTTGATAAGACCGACTTTCTCGCCCTTAGCTGTTAAGTAATCAATTACCTCTTCAGCTACGTCGTTTACAGAACCCATAGCTACGATAACACGGTCAGCATCTTCTGCTCCGTAGTAGTTGAATAAATCGTAGTTTGTTCCTAATTTCTCGTTGATCTTAGCCATGTATTTCTCAACGATTGCCGGTAACTCATTGTAAGCTGTGTTACAAGCCTCACGATGCTGGAAGAAAACATCTCCATTCTCATGAGAACCACGCATAGCTGGATGCTCCGGATTTAATGCATGTGCACGGAATGCTTCAACTGCGTCCATGTTGCACATTTCTTTCAAGTCAGCGTAATCCCATTTCTCGATCTTCTGGATCTCGTGGGATGTACGGAAACCATCGAAGAAGTTGATGAATGGAACTTTTCCCTCGATTGTTGCAAGATGAGCAACCGGGCTTAAGTCCATAACTTCCTGTGGGTTGGTCTCACATAACATAG
>ULXP01082375.1_pt1 | contig 12221 bp, 2 predicted proteins | sample 1961351 | NCBI WGS metagenome assembly ULXP01 (sample SAMEA4835840, study PRJEB28245) | human gut metagenome | biome: gut microbiome; material: fecal sample | place: Denmark | collected 2008 | reverse complement strand
TTTTTTATAGCGATTATTTAATTTCTAGCCAACATCTTTTTTAAATATTGTCCTGTGTAAGAATTTGGATTTTCAGCCACTTCTTCAGGGGTGCCAGTAGCAACAACTTGTCCACCATTTTCACCACCTTCAGGCCCCAAATCAACAATATAGTCAGCACACTTAATAAGATCAAGGTTGTGTTCTATTACAACAACTGTATTTCCCGCATTGACGATTTGTTGAATAACATTCATCAACTTTTTAATATCATCAATATGCAATCCTGTTGTCGGTTCATCCATAATATACAAAGTATTTCCTGTAGCTGATCTTTGAAGTTCATAGGCAAGCTTAATTCTTTGAGCTTCACCGCCAGAAAGTGTAGTACTACTTTGTCCAAGTTTAATATACCCTAATCCAACATTATGCAAAGTTTGTAATTTTTTAGCTATGCTAGGGATATTAGAGAAAAACGATAAGGCCTCATCAACTCTCATGTCCAAAACATCAAAGATATTTTTATCTTTATATGTAACTTCCAATACATCTTCGCTATAACGCTTTCCATGGCAAACTTCACATTCAACATAAACATCAGGTAAAAAAGACATTGAAATACGTTTAACACCTTCACCTTGACAAGCTTCGCAACGACCTTTATTTAAATTAAAAGAAAAATATGAAGAATCAAATCCATGCATTTTTGCTTCACGTGTCGAAGCGAATAAAGTTCTGATATCATCAAAAACTTTAATATATGTTGCCGGATTGCTTCGTGAGTTTTGTCCAATAGGATCTTGAGAAATATTAATTACTTTATCTATGTGTTTAAGTCCTTTAACTTCATCGCATTCGCCGATATCAGAAACTGAAAGGCCTAATTCTTGTCGAACTTTTTTATATAAAACTTCAGTTATTAAAGAAGATTTACCAGATCCAGAAACGCCGGTAACACAAGTAAAAGCTCCAGTAGGAATAGAAACAGTAACATTTTTTAAATTATGACATCTTGCATTGACAATAGTCATCTTTTGATATCCTGGTCTTCTAATGTCTGGTATTTCTATTTTTTCTTTTCCTGATAAATAAAGGCCAGATATTGATCTTGGTGAATTGATAATGTCTTGCACTGACCCAGTTCCAACGATTTCTCCACCTTGATCACCAGCATTAGGACCAACATCTACTATAAAGTCAGCTGCTCTAATAGTATCTTCATCATGCTCAACTACAAGCATTGAATTGCCTAAATCTCGCATATCTTTTAATGTTTGAATCAAACGATCATTATCCCTTTGATGAAGACCTATTGAAGGTTCATCTAGTACATATAATACTCCAGATAATTTGCTACCAATTTGTGTAGCCAAACGTATTCTTTGCGCTTCACCACCAGATAATGTCGAAGCAGAACGAGCTAATGTCAAATAATCAAGTCCGACATTAATAAGGAAATTCAAACGATTTTTTATCTCTTTAATAACTAATTCAGATATTTTTTGTTCATTAGGTGTCAAACTTAAATTGTTTAAAAAACCCAACATTTTTCTAAATGACAAATGGCATATTTCATCAATATTTAATCCACCAATTCTAACAGCTAAAACCTGTTCATTTAATCTCGCTCCATGACATTTTGTACATGTTTTTTCAGACATAAATCCATGGTAATATTTTTTCATCCATGTTGAATTTGTGCTCAAATATAATCTATCTATTTTTGTTTTTACACCTTCATTGATAACACGATGCAAAGATGATCCTGTTTTTGTTTTAAAGAAATAATCTATATCTTCTTCAGGTCCATATAAAATGGCATTTATCTGTTTTGAAGTTAACTGATTTACTGGAACATCCTTATCGATGCCATACTTTTCACAAAGTATATCAAAGTCAGCCACTTCCATTGCTGAATCATTTTTCTTATAAATGAAAGGAATAGCACCATCATTTATTGATAAAGAAGGATCAGGAATAATTAAATCAGGATCAGCTTCGATTTTAACACCTAAGCCATTGCACTCACTGCAACATCCTAAAGGATTGTTAAATGAGAATAAACGAGGCTCTAAAGTTGGAGTAGTAAATCCGCACTCTGGGCAGCTTTGATGTTCACTTAAAAGTATTCCTTTTTCATTTTCAGGAACAATTTCTACATAACCATTAGCATTATTTAAAGCAACTCTTAAAGAATCATTAATTCTGCTCAATTCTTCTTTTTCTTCATCATCGCCTAAAATAATATGGTCGATAGCAATAGAAATAGTGTGTTTTTGATTTTTTTCTAGAAGTGGAGGAACAGTATATTTTTGAATCGTATTTTTATCAATTTTTATTCTTCTTAAGCCCAAGTCAATATATTTTTTTAAGGTATCAAAATGAGTACCTTTTTCATTGCGGATGATAGGAGCCATAATATAAATAGAAGTTCCTTTAGGAAAAGATAAAACTTTATTCGCCATTTGACTCAAAGAAAGTCCTTTGATAGGAAGATGATGAGTAGGACAATATGCTACACCAATTCTAGCATACAAAAGACGGAGATAATCATAAATTTCTGTTACAGTACCAACAGTAGAACGCGGATTATTTGAAACAGTTTTTTGATCGATAGCAATAGAAGGTGATAAACCATCGATAGAATCAACATCAGGTTTTTCTGTATTTCCTAAAAACATACGAGCATAGGAAGATAAAGATTCTACATATCTTCTTTGACCTTCAGCGTAAATTGTATCAAAAGCTAAAGTGGATTTTCCTGAACCAGAAACTCCAGTAAATACAACAAGTTTGTCCTTTGGGATTGTCAAGCTTACATTTTTTAAGTTATTAACCCTAGCACCTTTAATTATTATTTTATCGTTCATCCTTCACCTCCAGCATCCTACATTTTATCATACTTTCCCTTAGTTTATCTGTTTTTATAAATACTATGTATAAGAATTTATAACATCAAAAAAGAGGATGGAAACCTGACTTCGGTTTCTATTCATCCTCTAATTTTTATTATTGCAATTCGAAATCTACTTATCCTCTTGCAAAATTACCGAAGGCATACTCATCTTCATAAGTAGCTTCAGAACAAGAGAGAGTTCCATCTGAATTCATCGAAAGAACAATTGTAGCTGTTCCACTTTTAATAGTAATTTCATTGTTATCGATTACATAAGTGCCAGTGCCAAGATATTCTGGATGATAGTTTCCTTCATAAGTTGGACAAACAAATGTCATTTTAACATTGCCTTTGCCATCAAAAGCTAAGGTTACTGTCGCAGGCAACTCATCATAAGTATCCCAATCAACAGCGTTATACTCACCGACATAGGTTTTACCAGCAAGGACATCGCCTTCTTCTATTTCTTCATCTTCATAGGTTTTATTTTCTTTATCGATGGTATAAACATATTCAGTACTATCGATAGTAATAGTTAAAGTTGTACCACTTATAACATATGTTCCTTCTTTACCATTGACATTTGCACCACCAAAGCCATTTAAGATAATCGAAGATGAACCATTAGTATAAGTTCCATCATAACCATCGCCTAAAACATAACCATCATAACCATGAGAACGATTAAATTTAGCAGTAAAGCTTGTCGCTTTGCCATCACTTAATGTTTGTCCTTCACCAACTTTAACAGTAAAGATACCACCGACAACATTAAAGTCACCAGTAACAGTGACAACACCGATTAAATCAGTTGGATTATAGCTATTTGATTTAGAAAGAACATAGACTACTTCGCCTTTATAAGTTGTAATCTTAAAGACCAAATCTTTCCAACTCTTACCAGCCATAACAGCTTCTGTACCATTATAGTAATATCCTTTATTTTCACCAGAAAGGGCATATACACCATCAGCAACTATAGTAATCTTTGTTGTTTTAAATGAATAATTGACATTTGTTTTACCAGTAAAGATCAATGTTGAACCAGTTGCATCATCAGGGTCGACAACAAAGCGACCTGTAGCACCATTAAGTTTACCAAAGCCATATTCATTGATAACAATAACATTTGTTGTAGAAGTGGAATTAGCTGAATAATATGTTCCAGCAGCAAATTTTTCTTGATCAATTGTAGCACCGATCAATTCATATTTATCACCATTAACAGAAACATAATATATTGGATCATTTCCTTCATATAATGTGATGACATTTTCATAGAAAGGATTGAAGTAATAAGTATAACTTTCACCATCTAATGTTGCATTTCCACGAGAAGTTTCACTAGTTGTAAAGCCATCAACAAACAATGTTTTGCCTTCAGAATTTGTCAAAGTCTTTCTTTCATCCATATTAGCAACAACAAGTTTTCCAGCAGAAGCTAATTTAAAAACTAAAGATTCATTTCCATAATTTATCGCAAATATAGCTCCAACTTCACCTAATTCAACTTTAGAATCACTTTGCTTGACAAGAGTAGAGATTGCAGAAGTTACTTTTCCATCACTTGGAGCATATAAGTAGAATTTATCCGAGCCTTTTGTAACTTCATAAATGATAGTACTAGAAGAAGAAACATTAGCATAAAGCTTTCCAGTTGTTCCTTCTTTGATATAAAAGTAGGAACTAGAGCCTTCATTGATAGTCAAAATATCATCGCTTAATATATCAACAACGAGTTTCTTTGTAGAACCATAAGCACTACCAACTTCAGTTAATGTAACAGTTAATTCACCCTCAGAATATCCACTTGGCAACATACCGATATAAGTGGTAGAACCTATTTCACATTTGATAATTCCATATTTATCAACAGTGAAGGCATGAACAGCACTACTGCTTGATAACCAAGAGAAGGTTCCAAGAAGTGTTCCTTGATAACTTGTATCAGAAACAGCAGTAGCAACATTATTGCTTTCCAATGTATAAACATATGTATTTTCACCAACTGTAGCTCTAATTACTTTTTCAGTTATCATCTCATAAGTTCCAACAACATCATTCATGGTAATTACACCTGTTGTATTCGCTTTGATACTAGCAAAGCCATCAATTGTAAATGTAGTATCACCACAAGTATAAGTTCCAGCCAAAGCACTTGCTGGCAAATAACCTATTCTTGTATTAGAAGTTGATTTAGTAATCATCGCTTTACTGATATATACTTCACTTTCATCTAAGTTTGTAACTTTGATCAAAGCGCCTTTTTCAGTATAAAGAAGATCATTTAATAATGTAACTTTACAAGCTAATGGAGAAGCAGATGAAGTCTTAAAGAACAAGAAAATATCTTTATCATTTAAAACATAATGAGTTAAATAATTAGCATTTTCATATCCTAAATAACTTTCACGCTTAGCAGATGTTGGAATGATATAGCTTGTAACTGGAGAAGAGGTAGATGTTCCACTCACAGTAACAACTGAAGTTTGATAGATGTAATCTCCTAATTTAGTCAAAGTAACAGTAATTGTCTTTTTAGTGCTATAAGAAACATATCTTCCTTCAAAGACCATATTTCCTAAAGCATCAACAGATGTTATATTTCCGACATATTTATTGCTGCCATAGTAATAGGTACCAACACCATATTCATCAATACTTAAATAATGATCGCTGGTTGTACTGGTATCAACACTAGAATAAGAAACCTTACCATATGCGAGACTTTCAAATTTCTTTTCTAAAGAAGTATAAGTATTTGCTTCTTTATCAATAACAACATATCCACTGACAGTTGAAGTACCACTATTGCATAAAACAATAAGGTTAGAACCAGTTGTAGAAACATAATAATCATAAGAAGTACTATCGAGAGTAGCAACACCTCTTGTTGAAGATGTTAAGCCGAAACCATCCAATGTCAAACTATCATTACCATTAGAATATGAACCTCTTTCATCTCCAGCAAGGGTTAAACCGCTATAGTTATTACCAAGGTTTTCAACTCTAACAATAGCATGATGGTTAGCAGAAGTAACTTCAAGAATTGCACCTTTTTCTAATGTAGTTTTATCATTTAAGAATTTAACTTCCGCAATTTCACCTAAATCAGTTTCTGATGTGCAATAAATGTATGTTGTAACACCATTTCTTGTAAAGGATTTAATAATAGTTGTACGACTATTTCCTGTAGTTACAGCATTTTGATCTAAGTACAATCTTTGATCGTGTGATTTATCACCAGATAATTTAATAACTAAAGCACCTTCAACTGTCATGCTTCCTGAAACAGTAACAGTAGCTGTTCCACCAACTTTTGTTAAAACAGTTTCAAAAGTATAATCAGCATTGATATTAACTTTTCCGGTATATGAACTCGAACTATATTTAAAAGTAGCTGTACCAAATTTATCAATACTAAGAGTATAGCTAGAACTTGAAGCATTGATATATTCACCAACAACTGGATTGTTCTCATAAAGTGGTGCTAATACTTCAAAAGTATAATACTTAACAACTGGATTTCCATTGATATCCATTGTCAAGCTGACAAGATAGAAACCTGCCTTTGTGAAATCAACCAAAGAGTAATCAAGATAATCATCGACATTTTTAACTGTACCTTCAGCTGTTGTGATAGTAAACTTAGAGATCAATTCATCAATAGCATCTTCTTTAATTGGAAGCATATTGATTTCATAATCGCTTATTGAAACTTTAGCGCCTTGGCTGACATATTGAGATTCAAGTTCCATTTTTACATATGGTAAATAATCAGAATCAGCAATAACAACACTATTTTTATATGAATCCATGAATAAGCTCATTCTAGAACCATATTTAAATGAAGGACGGACATTGACATAAGTTACTTCAATCAAACCAGATTTATAAACATAATTAATATTTACTGCATCTGCATAAGAAGAGGAAGCTTTTACAATACCTGTTCCATATCCATCTAGGAATACCTTCAAATTATCTTTGACAAATAATCCTTGATATCCATCTTTTTCATCGACTGTAAATGTATTATCAGCAGTATTTAAATTAATCTTATAAGCAAATTCATAATTGTTAGTATCATAGATGAATAGCTTATCATTTACATAATCATAACCGCCAAATTTTAAAGAATTAATATTACTTATAGAAAGATCAGCAACTTCTTTTCCATCAACATATAAAGATACACCATTAGAAGCTGTAATTTCTAAGCTAGCTTGTTTATTATCTACTGTTCCTTGATAAGTTCCAGTATATTTTTTAGTTGTAGTTTCTTTATCAGTTCTTTTACCGGTAACCGCATCATTCATCACAACATACATGCTGTAATCATTGACTTTAACAGTTCCTTTAGATCCGACAGACAAGTCGAAGTCTTCAGAGAATGTTACTTTGCCGAAAGAATGTCTATAATAGAAATCGGCAGAAGTATGTTCAGCAAGTTCAGTAACTAAACCATAATAAACTTTTTCTCCAGCTGCATTTCTTAAAACTAAAACATCGATTGATGTACAAGGAGAAGAATTATCAACGACATACTCAGAAGATGTGTTGAATGTCAATTTTCCAAGGAGTGTATAAACATCCGTTTTGGCAAAGATATATTGTCTATTGTTTTCATTGAACTTCATATTCAATCTATTGACTGGAAGAAGAACAGCAATACCATTTTCTTGTGTGAAATAGAAATCATTAGATAAGTATCTGATCAATAGAGTATTTTCATCAACAGCAGAAATAGAAGTCACGTCATCGCTTGCATTTCCATCAAAAACAAATGTTCTATTAATTGTTGTGGTAGTTGATGTAGCTTCATCTTCATCATCACCAGATGTATCTGTAGTAGTTGTACCACGCATATTAGTCTTATAAGTTCCAAGGAAATCTTTTGAAACTACAAACACATTCTTTTCAATTTGTTCGCCTTTATAAATAAGCTTTAAAGTATAACAACCAGGAGTGAAAACATCGACCTTACCTTCGATCATATCGCGAGTAACAACAACACTTTCTTCTCCTTCTTTAATTGTAAACAAAGTTGTTGGATCAAAGACATCTCCTTCAAAGACATAGTTTTTAGCGCTATTATCAACAGAAAGAGTAACATTTGAAACAACATTGATACTAAGTAAAACTTCAGTTGGATTCTCGCTGTCTTTACCATCAATATATACTTTTAAGGTAACAGGATATATTCCTGATTTTGAAAAATCAACTTTTGATTTATCAATTTCAACATAGGTAGTCAAATTATTTGTGACTTGATCTTTATCGGTATATAAGCTTTGTTTAATATTATTAACTGTAACAGTAATAGCACTTAAAATATCATTATCGCTTAAATCTTTAGTACCATCAATAACTTCTTGATTGATACGGATATCAAAAATATTTTGACGGACAACATAAGTCAAAACCAAAGTAACATCTTCAGTAGTGCTTCCTTGAGTATAAGGAACTTTGACTACAACTTCATAACTACCTGCAGCAGAGAAATCAACCTTTGAAGTATCAATATAACGATTTGCAACAACAAAACGTTGACCATTAGAAATTAAAATTACATCATTATTAAATGAATATTCATCCATTGAAGTTCCTTTTTTAATGATGATGACATCACTTTTTGTAACTTCAAGATGAGCTCCGGTAGCAATAGTAACAACAGCAGTTGCAGTTTTTCCACCATAATTTAAAGTAAGTGTATTTTCACCTAAGCGAGAATAATCAATTGAACCCGTTATATCTAAAAGAGAAATCAATTCATTATGTTCAACGCCATCAATTTTCAAAGAGAATAATGATGTTACATCAAGTCTTTCAGAATTTGGATAAATAGTTACATTTTTTCCACTTAAGGCCAATTCATGATCTGCGACTACTACAACCTCAACAGAAGAAGTAACGACTGTAGAATCTTCTTTATAAGTTAAAGTAACAAGATATTTTCCTTCTTCAGCTTTTAAACCAGAAACATCAATCATATTAGATGTAACTTTTTTAGCTACGCCATCAACTGTCAAGCTAAATAATTCTGTCGCATCAAAATTTTCAACTTCACTCAAAGTAATAGTTTTAGTTTTATAGCTATTAACAACATCAATTACATGATCTTCAATAACTTCAACTACAATAGTCTTGCTTGTGTCACCAAGAGTTACTGTGTAAGAATATGTTCCGACTTCAGCTTTAACATCACTTGTTACCATTTCATCAGAAATATCAGTTTTTTCACCATCGATAGAAACGACAAATAAATCTTTAAAATTATAATCAGCAACTTCTTTGACTTTTAAAGTGACATTTTCAACAGAGCTTGTAACAACATAGACTGTTTTAGAAACATGAATAGTTAAAAAAGCATTTTGTCCACCATAAGAGCATAAAACAGTGTAATATCCTTCTTTTTCTTGGACATCGCTATAATCAAGCATATCATCAGTTACAGGGAAACTATCGCCATCTACTGTTAAACTAAACAAGGTCTTAAAATCAAAATCTGCTACTTCTCTATCTTTAATCTCTACAGAAGTATCAGTTTTTCCAATGACAATTTCTGATGCTTTAATAGTGATGGAAAGTTCAGCTTTTTTAGAAGAATCAGCATTACTTGTTGCAGTAATAACTGCTACTGAATCTGCAAATTGAACATCTTTGACTTCAACTAAGCCATCAGCAGAAACTAAAACTTTATCGCTAGAAGAAGTCCAAGTAACAGATTTATCTTCAGTACTACCAACAACAGTAGCTGTTAATTGTAAACTTTGCTTACGAGAGACAATATTTTCACCACTTCCTGTAATTACAACACTTTCAACATCAGGTAAAACTGAAGAAGAAGTGGAAGAGGAGCTTGAAGAAGAGGTGGAAGGTTTAGAAGTAGAAGAAGATGAAGAGGTGGAAGAAGATGATGGTTGCTTATTATTACAAGAAGCAAGAGCTAAAGTAGCCGTAACAATTGGCAAAGAAAGTAAAACAAGTTTCTTCTTATTTATTTTTTTTCTCATAATTTTTTCCTTTCTGTTTTATTAGAAAGGAAATGGCTAAAGCCATTTCCTAAAAATATAACTTAGGCAATCTCCCAAGTTCCTGGAAGATAGCAATATACATATATTGTCTTAAATCCAATATTATTGAAACGAATCATAATCTTGCTATCTTTATCCATAAATGTAACATTGCGATTATTGCTATTAGAAGTTTGTGTGTGTTTTGAATCTGTTAATTTAACATATCCACTAGCTTCAGCAAATTTATCCATGAGATAATTGAAATTATCATCGGTTAAACGGCGAACACCATTTAACAAATCTTCAGAAGCTGTAATATTAAATGAGAAACATCCAACACCATCTTTTGTGTAATCTAAATCTCTAGAAACAGACATTGAATCCCCAAAAGCTGAACGGAATTGACTTGGGGTAGGGAACTTCGAACTATCAGCACCATAGAAATAATTTAAAGCATCAGCTACTGTTCCTGTAGTATAGCCAGTACCATAAGCGGTTTCATAACGAGCACTTACTTCATCCCATGTTTCTGGTAAAACACGCGGAGAATAGTTATCAAATAAATCTTCATCTAATTTAGTTGTGCCAATTTCTGAATATGTTGTTTTAACATAGCCAATATAATTTCCACTGATGTTATAAGGATAAACAGTATTTAAAAGATTTCCTTCAGAATCAACAGTGATAGAAAGTTGTGTTTCAACATCTTGGCTAGCGCTAGAGGCATTGCTATAGCTTGAAATTTCTTTAGCTACTGCAGCATTGATAACAGAATCACGAAGAGTGAAAGTATAAGTACTTTCAAATTCATTTTCAGTAACTGTAGGGAAACCGAATACTTCTGGAGCAAAGTTAAATCCAGGAAGTTTAGAAGAAATATTTCCTTCATATTTTTTCTTGCCTACAAGGCCTTTACTTGATGCGCTATATTCAAATTCATCATAAGTATTATCATCATTTTGCTTATATCCTGTATAAGATAAACCATATGGATTATCAAAATAACCACCAGAATAATAAGTGCTTCTTCTGAGTAACACAGCATCTTCTGTTACTTGACCATGAAGACCAGCAGGACCAGTAGCGGAAGAAGTTGGAAGGACTTTTTTCTTCAAAGAATTTCTTGATTGATCATAACTGTTTTCGCTAGAAGAAGCAGAATATGTCGAAGTATCAACAGAATCAAATGTATAGTTGGTGATACCCTTCATTTGTTCAAGAGCCTTAGCTAAAACTTCTGTATATTTCGTTGCAGCATATGGTGTAGGATCAGTAACAACTGTTGTACCAATATCAGCAAAGGTTAAATCAATTGTTGTCCAACTAGCAGCAGAAGCAGTTTCAGCTGTACCATCTGTTGAGCCATAATACAAAACTTCTGTTGAGCCAGTTAATCTTGTTACATGACCATCTTCAACATATAAGCTGATTTCCAAAAGTGTATCTGATAAAAGTGGAGTTAAACTATAGCTTAAATATGTTGGTAAATATAAATTATCCATATCAGTTGGATCGATATAATAATCATAAGCACCTGTTTTAGAATTATAAGTAAACTTATTAATATCTAAATTTCCTAAGTGATTCCAAAGATGATTTTGTTCCCATAAATTATAAGAACCAAATGTATTCATATCTGATTCTCTTGTAGCAACATTATCTTTATTAATATAAATTTTATCTAATGCATGTCCGGTATTACCTTCTTCATCAGTTAAACCATCGACAACCCCTTTTTTATAAGTATTGACTTGGTGGGCGCCATCTTTATTATTTTTTCTGATCCAATATTCGCCTGCCCAAGCATTTTCTTCCATTTTTGTAACCATGTAATAAGTGTTATTAGTGGTTTTATCTAAAGTGAAATCTTTATAAAAATCAACTAATTCACCATTTACTGTAATGGAAGAATTACCAATTTCTTCGATCATCTGTGAAGTTAACTCACCAACTTGACCTTGTTTTGTCGGAGCCTTTAAAGTGATAGTAATTGAAGCAAATACATTGGTATCAGCTAAAGAAGTAGCAGTGACACTGACAAATTGATCAAAAACTAATTCAGTAGTACCAACATAGGTAACAACACCATTTTCAACAGTGATAAGATCACTATTTGTAGTCCAGAGCAAAGATTTATCATCTGTGCCAGAAGTAGTAACTTCAGCAACAACAGTTATAACTTTATCCTCAGATCCAGTATCGATAACTGTTTTTTCAGCAGTTAAAATTATGCTGACTTTAATAGAAGGTGTAGAAGAAGTAGAAGATGATGAAGAAGAGGAAGAAGTGACTGAAGAGGAAGAATGAGTAGAACTAGAAGAAGAACT
>ULXP01007979.1_pt1 | contig 12227 bp, 9 predicted proteins | sample 1961351 | NCBI WGS metagenome assembly ULXP01 (sample SAMEA4835840, study PRJEB28245) | human gut metagenome | biome: gut microbiome; material: fecal sample | place: Denmark | collected 2008 | reverse complement strand
CCCCCCCCCCCCCTCACGAAAAATTATAAATTTATGTGTGGCGATAATGATATTTTGTTTATTTGCTTCTTTTTGTAAAAATGATACTTTTCCACCCCTTACATTGAAAAGCACTGATGGATTAAGTTGAATATAATTGAAAATATCGTTGCAGGCCGTTGGAGGCCTGATTTGTTCTGCATATTTGATGCCATCAGGATATTCAGGTGCAAAATCAATGAGACAAACGAAGTTCCGCAATCTGACTGCAGTATTTTATTGCGCAGTCCGAAATATCTTTCTGCTACGGACTGTTGTCTGTGTAGTGCTACTTCCATGCTGCGGCGCAAATATTGTAGTATGGGCATACCGATGTTACGTTTGCAGACCTGCGGCACACGCAATCTGCTTTACTGCCGGTTACGGGCTGGCTATAAGCAGAACTTGTGGCGTTATCAAAAAAAACGATTTGCAGGAATACATCGGAACTGTTATCTTTGTGGCGGCAGAAAAGAGTGGGACGGCGAGACTGTCGCAAATAGAAACAAAGCCGTCCCGAGTAAAAACAAGAGTGTATATTTATGAAAAAGTATCGTTGTGTAGTATGCGGTTGGATATATGACCCGGCCGTAGGTGATCCGGATGGCGGTATCGCTCCGGGAACCAAGTTCGAGGATATTCCCGATGATTGGACTTGTCCTCTGTGCGGAGTCGGCAAGGATGAGTTCGAGCCTGTCGAGGAGTAGCCGTCCGTAAAACGCCTCAACGGAGGGGCAAAATTGGCCGACAGCCGGTGTGCTGCGGCGTATGCAATAGTGACGTGTCGAAATGCAGAGAGCGTTTCGACACGCATTTTTTATGACCGGATGCCTGGAAGGATGCGGGGAAATATGCTGATTACGCTCCCTGCCCAGAGCGGGCCGGATGGCTGGCAGAAAGCCGAGAGAAGACGGAGAATGTAAGAGTTGGGAATAGATAAAATCGCAAAACCGCGGGAAGAGGAGCGAAGGGAAGGGAGGGAATGGAAGAGAGGGGAAGAGAGGGAAGAGAGGGGAAGAGAGGGGAAGAGAGGGGAAGAGAGGGAAGAGAGGGAAGAGAGGGAAGAAGGGCTTACGTACCGGAACGGCGGGCCCGTATCGAGAGTTATTATAGTACCAATGTTTTATGGAAATACGCACCTTGCCCTACCGGTTGTTTGTGGCGGGCAGCTTTTCGTCGGAAGGTTGTTAAAACAGTCGGTGATAATGAGTTGCGTTCTATTCTCCGGAGTTGCCCTCGTAGCTCCAGTGGAATGTGGCGCGACAGGCCGTTGTGCCGTCGTTGTCGTCGATCTCGAAGAACGAAACCGAATCATCCTGACGGTATTTGACTGTGAGTTGCTGGCCGAGCCGCGTTTCGTGCAGGAAATTGACCTCGATCCGTACGGGAGCCGTGCCTGCCGGAAGTTCGGTTGGAAGCATGTCGATCATCAGTTGGATGTATCGAAGGGCATTGGTGTGGCGGTTGAAATCTATGTCGCTGTATGCAATGTGGTGCGAGGCGGTTTGGTGTGGTTCGACGGCCGGCAGTCTGGAGGGCTTGTCGCACGGCGACGGGTCGGGGCAGATGGTGTCGCCGCGTTCGGCAATGTAACGCAGATCGACCGGCCGGCGCGAATCCATATCTATCATGGCCCATTGGGTTACGGCACGTCCGAAAATCTCGGCATTCCCGCTGTTGCGGAATACGAAGTTGCGGGTCGACATCAGCCGGCCGTATTCGTTGACCCATGTAGTGACGGTGTAGGGGGTATATTGTTGGGGGCGGCCGATGATCTCGACGGCCATGCGGGAGAGTACCCATGAGCGGTTTTCGGAGCTGAGTTTGCGTATGCCGAAACCTTTGGCATCGGCATCGAGGCCGGCGACATCGAGTGCATTGCCTATCAGGCGCGAAAGGGTGACATGACGGGTGAAGTCGACATCCTGAGGCTCGACCTCGAAACTGTAATCTGTTTTTGCTGCCATAATCAATCGTTCGATCTGTTTGTTGATGAGCGGAGCCAGCCGTGTGGACCGCGCTGAACGTGAAGCCGTGCCTCGCTCCCTGACGTGTGAATGGAGTAGAAGGCGTGCTCCGCTTCGGTGCAAAGATAGGGCTTTTGCGGGAAAAATATTCGTTTTTTTGAGGCTGGTTCTTCGGGGCTGGGGTGATGAGTTGAGTTCGTTTGTGAATCGGCAGGATGCAAAAAAGCGGGAGTGCCGTCGCTTGTCGCAGCACTCCCGCCCGGAGTATTGATCCGCGTAGGGGATCGTTATTTATTGGATTCGATACCGTATCCCTTGCGCTTGTCCTCGCGTTTGAGCAGCAGGGCGAAGATGATCGCCGTGAAGGAGAGCGCCACGAAGATAATCATCGGAAGCGAATAGTCGTACTTGTTGATTACGGCTCCGTCGAGGGTCTGGGTACCGACGATGCAGTACTTGTTGAGGATCCAGTTGATCAACAGGGGAACCCCCATCAGGCCGACATTCTGCAGCCAGAATATCAGGGCATATGCCGAACCGAGTTTCTTGGCGTCGATGATCTTTGTTACCGAAGGCCACATAGCCGAAGGCACGAGCGAGAATGCTATACCGAGGATTATCATCATTGCGACGGCAACGGCGACGCTTGTGATCTGCGGAATTGCGAATACGAGGTGTACGATGAACAGCAGCACCGCACCGATCACCATGAGCGAAGCGCCGTGACCGACCTTGTCGTATATGCGGCCGAATATCGGGGTGAGCAGGATGGTTCCGAAAGGCAGCATGGCCGGGATCCACGAAGCGTACTGGTATGCGATGGGGTACTTGTTGAACATGAAGTCGGTGGCGTTCTTCTGGAACGGGAAGATAGCCGAGTAGAATACCAGGCAGAGGATTGCGATGTACCAGAATGCCGGGTTCCGTACGATATCGAGCAGGTCACGCAGGTGGAACTTGTCCTCTTCGGCGACCTGGGTCTGTATCTGTTCACGGTCGAGCTGCTTGTCCATGACGCAGAATACGAGGAATGCGAGCAGGCCGATGCACATGATGGCCATACCGACCATTACCGGAGCCGAGATCTGGAAGTTGAACCACTTTGGGAGCATCGGGCAGAGAACGAAAGCGGCGGCGGTTCCCAGACGGGCCGTGGCGACCTGGAGTCCCATTGCCAGGGCGAGTTCGCGGCCGGCGAACCAGCGTGCGATGATACGGGTTATGGTTATACCGCAGATTTCGGAGCCCATGCAGAATGTGGCATATCCGAGCGATATGTAGAGCAGCGAGGCGTGTATATCACCGAGCCAGGGGATTGTTTTGGCGGCGAATTCGGGGTTGTGGACCGTGTACTCGATGACGAAGTACTTGATCGTGACGCCGACGAGCATCATGATGACCGACATTACGCCGGTGAACCTCGAACCGAGTTTGTCGAGTATTATACCGCCGATGATGAGCATGAAGAGGAATACGGTGAACCATCCGTACGAGAAGTTGAAGACGCCGAAATCCATCGATGTCCAACCGAGTCCGCCGTCGGCAATCTCCTTTTCGAGGAGCGTCTTGAGCGGCGACATGATGTCCGAAATGAAGTATCCGCACATCATGGTGAACGATACCAGCGCGAGGGCGGTCCAACGAGCCGTTTTCGATTCACTGAGTTTGTGTTGAATTGCTTTTACCATTTAATTTTTATTGTGTGTGTTTTGGATTAGATTCGTGGGTTTGCTGCGGTGTTTTGTTTGAGGAGGTCTATTCGTCTCCGGCATAGCGTTTCAGGAGCGAATAGGCTTCGTTCAGCCCTAGTTCGCCGGCCTTGCTCAGGTCGAGGCAACCCTTTCGGGTATCCTTCATGTATATCTGTACCAGCCCGCGGTTGTAGTATGCCTCGGCGAACGACGGCCAGAGCTCGATGGCCTTGGAGTAGTCGTCGAAGGCTTCGGGAAGTTTCCCCGAGAGGGCCATCAGGTTTGCGCGGTTGTAGTATGCGTAGGCGAAGTCGGGATATAGCTTGATGGCCTTGTTCAGGTCGGCTATGGCCTCGTCGTAGTTGTACGTGCGGTTCGAGTTGTTCTGCAGCCGGTTTACCGGATCGGCCTCGATGGTTATTCGCTGGTATGAGTTGTCGATCGAGGATATGAAGTCGATCATCTCGGCCCGTGTGGTCGAACGGTTCAGGTAGAGGAACGGGTTTGCAGGGGCCTTGTCGATGGCCGTCGAGTATGTTGCCACGGCATTGGTATATTGCTTGACCAGTGACTGCGTTATACCGCGCTGGAAGAGCAGCTGCCACGAATCGGGGTTCTTGGCGCACCGGGCGGCAAGCTCCTGGTCGAGTTCGACGAGTTTGTCGGCGGGGATATCGCTGTCGAGTCTCGAAAGTTTGAGGTCCTGCATGTCGATCATGCTGCAGAAATCCTCGACACGTTGCAGGTAGTAACGGTCGGGGCCGGTTCTGACGGTAGAGTCTTTTTCGAGCAGCGTGAATCGGAACAGCGGCATCAGGGCGAGGTGTTCGCCGGCGGACTGTGTCGAGATCCGTTCGAAATTGCTTCCGGCCATCCGGCTGTCGAACGAGAGCAGCTGGTCGAAACGGTGGGTGGTATCGGCATAGATCGAGTACGAGGTGCTGTCGGAGAGTCGGGCCTTGTACTCGGCAATTTTCAGGTCGGCGGTTCGGCGGTCCTGCTTTGCTCCCTCGACATCCTTGAGCATGTATCGTATGCGGCTTCGGTTTATGTATGCGTTAGCGAAGTCGGGATATAGCTGTATGGCCTTGTCGAAGTCGTGCAGGGCGGCGTTGAGGTCTCCGAGGTATGACTGGAGCAGGGCTCGGTTGTAGTATACGAGGACGTTGTCCGGGGTATAGAATGCCACCTGGTTGTAGTCGTCGAGGGCACGGTTGTAGTCTCCGATCTGCGAACGGACGATTGCCCGGTTGAAGTAAGCGAGCGAGTTTGTGGAATCGAGTTCGATGGTGCGGTCGAAATCCCTGAGCGATTCGACGGGCCGGTTCATGTGGGAGTAGACGAGAGCCCGGTTGAAGTATGACAGCAGGTATGTCGAGTCGCACTGTACGGCCCGGTTGAAGTCGGCCAGGGCCTCGTCATAGCGCTCCTGTGTCATGAGCAGGGCGCCGCGGCGGTTGTAACCGTCGGGGTTTTCGCGGTTGGTCTTGATTGCCAGGTTATAGTTTTCGTAAGCTGCGGCGGTATCCTTGAGGTAGAGGTAGCATGTACCGCGGTTGATGTAGGCATCGGCGACCTTTGTTTCGTATCGTATGAACATGTCGAAATCCTCGATGGCCTCACGGAACTGCTGGTTGAGTAGGCGGGTTACGCCGCGGCTGTAGTATGGGTTTGGGAGGTCGGGCCGCAGGTCGATAGCCTCCTGGAAATCCTTTAGGGCATCGTCGTAGTTTCCGAGTCTCGAACGGGTTATTGCACGATAGGTGTATGCGGTTGTGAAGACGGGGTTTTTCTCGATTGCGGTAGTGAAGTCGGCTTCGGCGCCGAGCAGGTCGTCGAGGTTGTACTTGGCGATACCGCGCAGGAAGTATGCCTCGTAAGCATCCTCGTCGACGCGCAGCAGGATGTTGAGGGTCCGGATAGCGTCGGAGTAGTTGTTTTCGATCATGAAGCGCCGCCCCATCCAGTAGAAGTACTCCTTGTTGTACTGGGCGTCCGCGACATGGCTGCAGAGCAGCGAGGCGAGGAAGAGGATCGAGACGAAAAGTTTGCGCATGGTCTGAAAAAGCATATTCGGGCGTAAAGTTAATAAAATTTTGATAAAAATACATAAAAAAGGGTCGCTGTGCGGAGATGATGTTTGGGATTGTGGTTTTGGGAAGGGATAGGGGTCAGCTGTCGGAGAATTGCATGAAGGGGGTGTTATATATGGTGCGGGATCAAAAAAGCGGGAATTAATTTGTGGGTTTAGGCAAAAAACTTTAACTTTGACAGCAATTTGTGTTTCGAAGAACCAATTTAAAACTCAGCAGATGAAAAAAGTCGATGTCGTACTCGGCCTCCAGTGGGGGGACGAGGGTAAAGGCAAAGTCGTCGACGTGTTAACACCTCATTATGATGTGGTAGCGCGGTTCCAGGGAGGGCCGAACGCAGGACACACGCTCGAATTCGAAAATCAGAAATATATCTTACGGTCGATACCGTCGGGAATCTTCCAGGGGGGCAAGATCAACGTGATCGGGAACGGGGTGGTTCTCGACCCGATCCTGTTCAAGGAGGAGGCCGAGGCGCTTGCGGCGAGCGGTCACGATCTGACCGAGCGGTTGTGCATCTCGAAGAAGGCACACCTGATCCTGCCGACGCACCGCATTCTTGATGCGGCATACGAATCGGCCAAGGGTAGCGGCAAGATCGGCACCACGGGCAAGGGTATCGGCCCGGCCTACACCGACAAGATCAGCCGTCAGGGAGTCCGCGTAGGGGACATTTTCGGTGATTTCGAGGCGGTTTACCGCAAGGCGATCGACCGTCACAAGGCCATCCTGGCATCACTCAACTACAAATACGATATCGCCGATCTGGAGACCCGCTGGATGGAGGGCATCGAATACCTCAAACGGTTCCGGATCGTCGACAGCGAACGCATGGTCAACGACCTGCTTCGCGACGGCCGCAGCGTGCTGGCCGAAGGGGCCCAGGGCACGTTGCTCGACATAGATTTCGGTTCGTATCCCTTCGTCACCTCGTCCAATACGGTTTGTGCGGGTGTCTGCACCGGCCTGGGCGTGGCCCCGAAGTGCATAGGCGAGGTCTACGGCATCTTCAAGGCATACTGCACGCGCGTGGGCAGCGGTCCCTTCCCGACCGAACTGTTCGACGAAACAGGCAAGCGCCTGCGCGACATCGGCCATGAGTACGGTGCCGTAACGGGCCGCGAACGCCGCTGCGGATGGCTCGATATGGTTGCACTGAAGTATTCGATCATGATCGACGGCGCTACGGCCCTGATCATGATGAAGTCGGACGTGATGAACGATTTCGATACGATCAAGGTCGCCGTGGCCTATGACGTCAACGGCGAGCGCATCGACTATTTCCCCTATTCGCTCGAAGGTGACGTGCGTCCGGTCTACCGCGAGTTCAAGGGTTGGAAGTGCGATATCAGCAAGGTGCGCCGTTACGAGGATTTCCCGGCCGAATTCAAGCATTACGTCGAGTTCATCGAGGAGCAGACGGGTGTTCCGGTCAAGATCATCTCGGTGGGTCCCGACCGCGAGGATACGATCGTACGTTGAAGAGATCGAAATGAAGAGACAACAAAATAGTTTATTAACCTGAATACAGATGGAAAAGAAGTTGAAAATTATTGTGCTTGCCAAGCAGGTGCCCGATACCCGCAATGTGGGTAAGGATGCCATGACGGCCGAAGGTACGGTGAATCGTGCGGCACTGCCGGCGATCTTCAACCCCGAGGACCTCAACGCGCTTGAGCAGGCGCTTTACCTCAAGGATCAGTGCGAGGGCAGCACGGTGCATGTGCTGACGATGGGACCGCAGCGTGCGGCCGATATTATTCGTGATGCGATGTTCCGCGGCGCCGATGGCGGTTACCTGCTGTCGGGGCGCGAGTTTGCCGGTTCGGATACGCTGGCCACGTCGTATGCATTGGCATGCGCCCTGAAGAAGATCAATCCCGACATCATCGTTGCCGGACGCCAGGCCATCGACGGTGATACGGCTCAGGTAGGCCCGCAGGTTGCCGAGAAGCTCGGTTTGCCGCAGGTGACCTACACCGAGCAGATCATGGCCTTCGACGGCAAGACGATCACCATCAAGCGCCGTCTGGAGCACGGAACCGAGGTTGTGACCTCGCCGATACCGATGGTGATGACGGTTAACGCTTCGGCGCCGGAGTGCCGTCCGAAGAATGCCAAGCGCGTGATGAAGTACAAGTATGCGATGGCTCCGAGCGAGATGGCTGCTGCCGGTGACAGCGACTATTCGAAGATCTGCTCCGAGAAGGATTACCTGAACATAGTCGAGTGGGGAGCGGCGGATGTCGATCCCGACATGTCGCAGCTGGGTCTGAACGGCTCGCCGACGAAGGTCAAGAAGATCGAGAATGTGGTTTTCCAGACCAAGGAGGCGAAGCGGCTTACGGGCGACGACAAGGATATAAATGAACTGATGGTCGAACTTATCTCGAGTCACACGCTCGGTTAATGGAAAAGGAGAACAGACGTATGAATAATATATTTGTATATTGCGAAATTGAGAACGGGCAGATAGCCGACGTGAGCCTTGAGCTTTTGACCAAGGGCCGCGAGCTGGCTGCGACGTTGGGATGCAAGATCGAGGCTGTGGCCATCGGCCACTCCCTGTCGGGCATCGAGCAGGAGTTGGCCAAGTACGGTGCCGATACCGTATGGGTAGCCGACGGCGAGGAGCTGGCACCGTACCGTACGCTGCCGCACTGCGCCGTGATGTGCGGTCTGATCGAGGAGCAGAAACCGCAGATCGTTCTTTTCGGAGCTACGCCGGTAGGGCGTGACCTTGCGCCGCGCGTATCGTCGACGCTGCACAGCGGTCTGACGGCCGACTGTACGAGCCTGGTGATCGGCGACCACAAGGATGCCAAGACGGGTAAGGAGTACAAGAATCTGCTCTATCAGATACGACCGGCCTTCGGCGGCAACATCATCGCGACGATCGTCAATCCCGACCACCGTCCGCAGATGGCTACCGTGCGCGAGGGTGTCATGAAGAAGGAGTTCGCCCCCGCAGCCGGCAAGGCCGAGGTGAAGGAGATCGCATGGCGCGGCATGGTACGCGACACGGATCTGGCGGTCAAGATCGTCGAGCGTCAGATCGAGGAGCGCAAGATCAACATCAAGGGTGCGAGCGTCATCGTTGCCGGCGGTTACGGAATGGGTTCGAAGGAGAACTTCGCGCTGGTTCACCAGCTGGCTGACGTGCTGGGTGCCGAAGTGGGTGCAAGCCGTGCTGCGGTCGATGCCGGATTCACGGACCATGCGCGTCAGGTTGGACAGACGGGTGTTACGGTACGTCCGAAGCTCTACATCGCCTGCGGTATTTCGGGACAGATCCAGCACACGGCCGGTATGGACCAGTCGTCGATGATCATCTCGATCAATACCGATCCCGATGCTCCGATCAACAAGATCGCCGACTACGCCATCGTGGGCGACGTGAACGACGTCATCCCGAAGATGATCAAGTACTACAAACAGAATTCGAAATAACAGATGCGTAAGATCCTGTTCATAGGTCTTTTGACGGCGGCACTCTGTTGCCGGGCGCAGGCTCAGGAGATACGTCCCCGCGAAGCCGGTTTCGAGGATTACCGGGTACTTCTCGAGGCGGCCGGTTACGAGGCGTACAGTTTCGATTTGCGGGATTTCCTCGCAGGCCGTTACGACGTTTCTTTCCGGATCGAGGAGTATGTGGACGGCAAACGGGTTGAGGGTGGCGATGTTGTCGGCCACATGGGCGTCAACAAGCTCCTGCTGACCGATTTCCCAGAGGAGCAGCGTGGTGACGTCCGACCCGAGGATATGGCCGATCCCGAAGCGGGGGTACTCCGACAGGCCGAGAGCCTGACCATAGGGTTCTACCCCTCGGAAGAGGATTCGACGGCAAACGTGTCGATCAGCCTTGCAGGAATGGGGCGTATGGGCTGGCCTTTGTCGTTGAAGCCGGTCGTGACGCCTGACAGAACCTTTTACAACTATGGAGCGCGTCCGTTCCGGATCGATGGCTTTGAACCGGGCCGGTTCATACCGCTGGTCTTTTACGGCTCGTTCTGGTATGACGAGAGGGCGAACCTGGTACGATTCTGCGGCGAACGTGAGATCGCACCCGACCTCTCGAGTGAAATCGTCGCCAACGTGCCGCACTTCTATGTGATAGGGGTCGTGCTGACCGAAAAACAGGAGAAACAATAAAAACAGAAATTAGAGTTATGGCAAACTTTTTCTTAGATAACAAGGATTTGCAGTACCATCTTACGCACCCGCTGATGCGCAAGATCGTGGAACTGAAAGAACGTAATTTCGCCGACAAGGATCTCTACGACTATGCACCTCAGGATTTCGAGGATGCTATGGATTCGTATCGCCGCGTGATGGAGATCACGGGTGAGATCTGCGGCGACGTGATTGCTCCCAATGCAGAGGATGTCGACAAGGAGGGACCGAAGGTTGTCGATGACCATGTGGTCTATGCGGCCGGAACCTCGCGCAACCTCAAGGCTATTAATGATGCCGGTTTGGGCGGCCTGACCCTGCCGCGAAAGTACGAGGGTCTGAACTTCCCGCTGGTCTGCTTCGTGATGGCCAATGAGATGGTTGCACGTGCCGATGCCGGTTTCGAGAACATCTGGGGCCTGCAGGACTGTGCCGAGACGTTGAATGAATTTGCGAGCGAGGAGCAGAAGCAGAAGTTCCTGCCGATGGTTTCGCGCGGGGCGACGTGCGCCATGGACCTGACCGAGCCCGATGCCGGCAGCGACCTGGGTGCCGTGATGTTGAAGGCAACGTGGTGCGAGGAGCGCAAGGTATGGCTGCTGAACGGCGTGAAACGTTTCATCACCAACGGAGACGGTGACATCTCGCTGGTTCTGGCACGTACCGAAGAGGGTACGACCGATGCCCGCGGACTGTCGATGCTGGTTTACGACAAGCGTGACGGCGGCGTCAAGGTTCGCCGTATCGAAAACAAGTTGGGTATCAAGGGCTCGCCGACATGTGAGCTGGTCTTCAACAATGCACCTGCGCAGCTGGTCGGTGACCGCAAGATGGGCCTTATCAAATATGTGATGAGCCTGATGAATGCCGCCCGTCTGGGTATCGGCGCACAGAGCGTCGGCCTTTGCGAGGCAGCCTACCGCGAGGCCCTGAAGTATGCCCATGAGCGCGAGCAGTTCGGCAAGCCGATCATACAGTTCGCGGCTATCTCGGAGATTCTGAGCAACATGAAGGCCAAGTTGCAGGGAGCGCGTGCGCTGCTTTATGAGACGACCCGTTTCGTGGAGATCTACAAGCAGTATACGCACATCAGCCACGAGCGTTCGCTGGAGCCGGAGGAGCGTGCCGAGATGAAGGCTTATAACAGATTGGCCGACGGTTTCACGCCGCTGCTGAAACTCTTCGCATCGGAATATTGCAACCAGCTGACCTACGATGCCATTCAGGTACACGGCGGTTCGGGCTTCATGAAGGATTATCCGGTTGAGCGCCTCTACCGCGATGCACGTATTACGAACATTTACGAGGGAACGTCGCAGTTGCAGGTTGTTGCGGCGATCAACCACATCACCAAGGGTACCTATCTCGAACAGATCAAGGTTTACGAGCAGGGCACTTACCGCAGCGACCTGAGCGAGGTATGTGCAAAGCTGGTGGAGATGCGTGAGGCATTCGAGAAGGCTGTTGAGAAGGTTACGGCTATTGACAAGGAGGTTTCCGGCTACAAGGACTTCCATGCCCGCCGACTGGTCGAGATGGCCGGACACATGGCAATCACCTATCTTCTGGTGCGCCAGGCTACCGAGTCGGACGAATATTACGATTCGGCACGCATCTACGCGAAGCTGGCCGAGGCAAATGTCAAGGCTGCGGCAACGTATATCGAGAATTCGGACGGCAGCGATGTCGACCTGTTCAAGTCGATCGAGGCTTAGGCCTTAGGTTGCAGTGAAAAAGTTCGGGCCGGAGGTCAACTCCGGCCTGAACTTTTTTGTGTGGAGAGAAGGGATGAGTTGTGTTTATGTATTGGGTGCAGTGGTGCATGTGTGAGGTCTGGGTGCAGGGGGCGTGGGGTTGTATTCCGGCTGTATCCCGGCTTCGGCAGAATGGTGAGGCTCTGGCCGTCCGGTGCGCGGAGTGTAAAATAACCGTCCGGTGCGCGGAGTGTAAAATAACCGTCCGGTGCGTGGAGTGTAAAATAAAGCGTGAGTTTACGATAAGGAATATACCATAAAAAAACCGGCCCGGGCATGTGCCGCAGGACCGGTTTTTTTCGATTTATGATGCTCTGTCCGAGCGCAGGTCTGTTCGATAACTTGTCTATTCGAGTTCGATCAGCTGGGCATCTGTCGGGACGTTGTCGCCGACCTCAACCAGAATCTGTTTTACGGTTCCGGCCTGATCCGAGGTGATCGAGTTCTCCATCTTCATGGCTTCGAGTATCGCAACCTCCTGGCCGGCCTTGACAGCGTCGCCAACCTTGACCTTGATGTCGAGCACGCGAC
>ULXP01037961.1_pt1 | contig 12327 bp, 9 predicted proteins | sample 1961351 | NCBI WGS metagenome assembly ULXP01 (sample SAMEA4835840, study PRJEB28245) | human gut metagenome | biome: gut microbiome; material: fecal sample | place: Denmark | collected 2008 | reverse complement strand
GCTGACGGCGGTGGAAAGCCGCTCCTCGGCCCCGGTGCGGATCCCACGGGATGAAAACTATGAGAGCAATATCCGGGGGGTGTTTCCCTGCGGCGAGGGAGCCGGCTATGCGGGAGGAATCCTATCGGCGGCAGCGGACGGGATGCGCTGCGCAGAAAAAATTCTGGCGAAAAATCTTTAGATTTTTCGTGTTTTTATGAGGCACTGTTTGCATGGGGCGCGGCGAAGCTCGCTTTTGCCGATGTCCATAAGTCATATAATAGGAGGTATACATAAGATGAAAAGAATTGCGGCTGTGGAATCCTTTTTTTCCCCGGAGCACCGGGCAGCCATTGAAAAAGCGGCTGCAGAATGCGGCTTTTCGGTGGATTACTTCACCCAGGGCCACCTACCGGCGGACCAGGCAGCAGATTACGAGATTATTTACGGCATGTGCCCGCCCCAGGAGCTGAAGGCGGCAGCCAACCTCAAGTGGCTTTGCTGCAGCTTTGCCGGGGTGGATGCCTACACGGACGAGACCATCTATCCTAACCCGGATGTGCTGCTGAGCAACTCCTCCGGCGCCTACGGTATTACCATCTCCGAGCACATCCTCATGGTGACGCTGATGATGCTGCGGCAGATGCCGAAGTTTGAGGAGATCGTGAAAAACCGGGAGTGGGAAAAGGGCCTGAGCATGCGGTCCATCTGCGGCAGCAGCATTACCGTTCTGGGTACCGGTGACATCGGCACCAACTTTGCCCGCCGGGCCAAGGCTTTGGGGGCCAAGGTCATCCGGGGTGTGCGGCGGACCAAGAAGGCGGGAGATCCTGCCTATGACGAGATGTACACTTTTGAGGAGCTGGACAGCGTTCTACCCAAGACCGAAATCCTCGTCATGGCTCTGCCGGCCACCAAGGAAACCAACCACATCCTCTCCCGGGAGCGCATTGCCCTGCTGCCGGAGGACGCGTATGTGGTGAACGTGGGCCGGGGCAGCGCCATTGACCAGGAGGCTCTGATGGAAGCGCTGAACGGCGGACACCTGGCCGGAGCGGCGCTGGATGTATGCGTACCGGAGCCGCTGCCCAAGGATCACCCTCTGTGGGATACCAAAAATCTGCTCCTGACCCCTCACATCAGCGGAAATATGTCTCTGGGCATTACCAGGGACCTGGATGTGGAGCTGTTCTGCGAGGATCTGCGCAACTACGCCGCCGGACGCAGGCTCAAGCGGCTGGTGGACCGGAAGATCGGATATTGAGCAGTATTATATTAGATAAAAATATGAAAGCCGCCCCGAGTGGGGCGGCTTTTTTATAGAATGGGAGACGGAAGTGGGGTTATTTGCCACGCAGCTCTGCGCCCAGGTTTTTCACCAGCTTCTTTACGGCGGAAGCGGCGCAGGCCTCAATCTCGGCAGAGGTGAGGGTTTTTTCCGTGGAGCCGATGGTCAGGCGGATGGTCACGGACTTCTTGCCTTCCGGAATCTGCTTGCCGTGGTACTCGTCTACAAAGGCGGCACCGTGGAAAAGCTCATTATGAATGCCGGAGAGGATGCGCTGCATATCTGCCCACTTGGTCTCGGCATCAAAGAGCAGGGAGACATCGTAGTCCGTCATGGGATACTCGGCCAAGTGGGTGAAGGAATTGGTGCGGGAGCGGAAGGGCACCAGGGCATCTGCATCCAGCTCAAAGAGCATGACGCTCAGATTCTTAATGCCGCAGGCCATGGAGGCCTTCTTGTTCAGCAGGGCCAGGTTGCCGATATGCTTATCGCCCAGACAGATATTCAGCCACACCACATCGTCGGCCCACAGGGGCTTTTCCTCCTGACAGAAGGTGAAGCCCTCCATATGGGTGTACCGGGGCATACTCTCGATAACGCCCTTGGCCCGGCGGAATAGGTCGGTGACGTTCTTGCTGTCACCGGCGAAGGCGCCGGCGATGTTCTTGCGCTGGGAGGGGAGCTTTTCCCGGCTGTCATAGGGGGTGGTATAATCCGCATCCCGGAACACCTGGGCGCACTCGAAGATGGAGAACTCCGTGAAGAAACGCTCATTTTTCACCACGGCCTTGCACAGATTGGGCAGCAGGGAGGAGCGGATGAGGCTCTCGTCGGGAGAGGGGGGCGTGGACAGGGAGAGGATGCCGGTGGTATCCTGCAGGATGGCGCTTACATACTGGTCGGTCATCCAGGGATAGGTGAAGATCTCCTGCATCCCGCAGCGGATGGCCAGATACTCCTTGATACGCCGCTCCAGGTCCTTATCCAGCTGGTTGATGGCCCCGTCAAAGGAGGTGGTGATGGGGGCGGCCCGGAAGTTCTCGTACCCGTACATACGGGCTACCTCCTCCATAATGTCCGCCTTGATGGACACATCGCCGGTGGAGCGCCAGGTGGGGACCACGATGTGCAGGTTGTCCCCGTCAAAGGTCAGGCTGTAGCCCAGCTCGCCCAGCTTTTTGGCAATGTCCTCATTGGGGATGCGTTTGCCCAGACGGCGCTCCAGCCAGGTGAGGGAAACATCAATTTCCGCCTGTTGAAGCTTATGAGGATAGCAATCCACAAAGCCCGTGACCTTCATCTCAGGGTAAAGCTCTGCAAACAGGGCTATGGACAGGTCCAGCGCCTGATCGCAGCGCTCGGGGTCGATGGCCTTTTCATACCGGGCGGAGGCCTCGGTGCGGTTGTCATAGCGCAGAGCTGTGCGGCGGATGCCGGCGGCCTGGAAGTTGGCTACCTCCAAAATCACCTTGTTGGTGGTGGGGAGGATAGAGTCCTTGGCGCCGCCCATGACGCCCGCCAGGCCTACCACCCCGGCGTCATCGGCAATGACCAGATCGTCGGTGGACAGGGGCAGGTCCTTGTCGTTGAGCAGCCGGAGCTTTTCCCCTTCATCGGCCCGGCGGACGATGATGTGGCCGGCGATATGGTCGGAGTCATAGGCGTGGGAGGGCTGACCCGTGGCCAGCATCACATAGTTGGTAATATCTACCAGGGCGTTGATGGGGCGCATACCCACCTTCCAAATGCGGCTACGCATCCAGTAGGGGGCGGGCTTCACGCTCAGGCCCTCGATCTGCGTGCCGGTCATCCGGGGGCAGCGGTCACTGTCCTCCACGGTGATGGTGAGGCCCGCGGTGTTTTCTACATTCCGGTCAAAGGGGGGCAGGGGATTCATGGGCAGATCGTACAGGGCCGCAATTTCCCGGGCGATGCCGTAGTGACCCCAGAGGTCCGGGCGGTTGGTCATGGATTTGTTATCGATCTCCAGGATGATATCGTGGAGGTCCAGGGCGTCGGCCAGGGGGGTCCCGGCGGGGGCATCAAAGTCAGACAGATCCAGGATGGTGGCCTCCTCTGTGAAGGGAAAGAGGTCAAAGAGGCCGATTTCACTGCTGGCGCAGATCATGCCGTAGCTCTCTACGCCGCGGAGCTTAGAGGCCTTGATCTCTACCGGCTCTCCCTCGCCGTGCCAGCGGCAGTGGGCCCCGGGCAGGGCCACGGCCACCTTCATGCCGTCACGGAGATTGATGCCGCCGCACACGATGTCCTTTATCTCGCCGCCGATGTCCGTTTTGCACACACGGAGCTTGTCGGCATTGGGATGCTGCTGCACCTGCTGCACTACGCCTATCACCATGTTATGGAAGCCTTCGGACAGATCCGTGGCATCCTCCACCTCCACAGTGGACATGGTCAGGTCGTAGGAAAGACGCTTGAGGTCCATATCGTCAGGGAGCTTTACATAGTCCTTGACCCAGTTCAGAGAAACTTTCATTGCGTAAAACCCTCCTTATTAATGGAACTGCTTCAAAAAGCGCAGGTCGGCGCTGTGGAACAGGCGCACATCGTCCACGCCGTAGCGCATCATCACAAGTCTATCCAGGCCGATGTTTACATAGAAGCCGGTGTACTCATCCGGGTCCAGCCCCGCCGCCCGGAGAACATTGGGGTGGGGGGTGCCGCCGGGCATGATCTCGATCCAGCCCACCTGCTTGCAAACCGAGCAGCCCTTGCCGCCGCAGACCAGGCAGCCCATGTCGATTTCAAAGCCCGGCTCCACAAAGGGGAAGAAGCCTGCGCGCATCCGCACCGGCACCTCCCGGCCAAAGACCTTGGAGAGAATGCTCTGGATCATCACCTTGCCGGAGGCGAAGGTGAAGTCCTTATCCACGATCAGCGCCTCATACTGGAAGAAGGCACGCTCGTGGCGGGCATCGGTGGTCTCGTTGCGGTACACCCGGCCGGGGTACACAAAGCGGTAGGGGGGCTTGTGGGTCTGCATATAGCGCACGGAGCCGCCGGTGAGGTGGGGGCGCAGGCAGAGCTTATCCCAGCACTCGCCCTTGTCATGGCCAGAGAGCCAATAGGTGTCCATACTCTCCCGGGCGGGATGGTTGGGGGGGAAGTTCAGATTATCGAAGCCGTAAAGCTCGCTGGTGATGTCGTCCTCCTCGTAGATCTCAAAGCCCATGGAGCGGAAGGCGTCATTGAGGTCGTAGCACATCTGGGTGATGGGGTGCAGACCGCCGGCGGGGGGCAGGTAGCCGGGGACGGAGATGTCAAAATCCGCGTCGATCTGGGAGGCCTTGAGCTTTAAGTCGTTTCGGTGCTGCTCAATGAGCTCGGTAAGCTGGGCCTTGGCCTGGTTCACGGCCTTGCCCATCTCCGGGCGCAGGGAAACATCCAGCTTGGGCACCTCCTTCAGCAGCGCCGTCAGGTCACCCTGCTTGCCCAAAATGGCAGCCTTGATGTCCTGCAGCTCCGTCTCGTTCTTCGCTGCCAGGATCTTCTCCCTGCCCTCCTGGAGCAGAGCGTTCAGCTTTTCTTTCATCGGTAATGGTTCCTCCTTACAAAAAGTCAGCTTGTTAAAAAAGTCAGTTTGTCAAAAAACCTCGCAGAGTTTGCGCCCGGAGGCGAAAAATGGGATCATTTTTCACCGCGATATGCGCATGGGGAAAAAACCGCTCAGGCGAGAAGTGGTGGAATTTTGAGCCATAGGCTCAAAATTGTGCGCACAGCAGGCTGCCATCTCTTTGTCGGAAAATTCCACAGGATTTTTCGACAGCAAAAATGCCTTTCCTCCCCAAAACTAAGGGACGAAAGGCATACAGCGTTCCGTGGTACCACCCAAATTCGCAGGAAAGCCCTGCGCACTCGTTTCCCCATAACGGAGGATGACCCGGCCGCGCATTTCCTCACGGCAGCTCCCGGGCGAACACCGCAGACGGCCACGGGCCAGCTTGCAGCCGGTGACTGACCCTCTCTTAGAAGCCGTGTATGTGCGGATTTTCCCGTTCCACGCTTTTAATCTACTTCTTTATATCATATTCCCATCCGGTTTTCAAGAGGAAATCTTCGTCGGATCGACGAAAAAATCGGGAAAGCTCGAGACGAGCCTCATCGCCCGGTGATCCGGACATGCTGCCGGGGATAAGAGAAAGAGGTGTGGCAGAAAGAATTCTTTTCAGTCGAGTATTGAACGGAGATGTTTTTTTGCTGTACTTTGGGCTTTGGTTGCGTTATAATGAGAAAAAATCCGAAAGTGGGAGGATGCTATATGTACTGTGTCAGAAAAGTGAATGAGGACTACACCTGGATCGGCGCGGACAGCCGACGCCTGGCGGTGTTTGAGGGCGTATTCGGTGTGCCGGAGGGCGTTTCCTATAACAGCTACCTGCTGCTGGATGAAAAAACCGTGCTCTTTGACACGGTGGATGCCCAGGTGATCCGGCAGTTCAGGGAAAACCTGCTGCACACGCTAAGCGGGCGGACGCTGGACTATATCGTGGTACACCATATGGAGCCCGATCACACCGCCGAGCTGGAGGACCTGGTGCTGCGTTTCCCGGAGGTGCAGATCCTGTGTACCGCAATGGCCAAGACCATGATCGGCCAGTTCTTCGGCCACGCCTATGATGACCGCATCCATGTGTGTAAGGAGGGGGATACCCTCTGCACAGGACGGCATACCCTGCAGTTCGTGATGGCCCCTATGGTACACTGGCCGGAGGTGATGATGACCTACGACCGTACCGACAAGCTGCTGCTGTCGGCGGATGCCTTCGGCTGCTTCGGCGCCCTGAACGGCCACCTCTATGCCGACGAGGTGGATTTTGACCGGGACTATCTGGACGAGTGCCGCCGGTACTACACCAATATCGTGGGAAAATACGGCTCCCAGGTGCAGGCGGTGCTGCAGAAGGCGGCCGGGCTGGAGATCAGGATGATTCTGCCGCTCCACGGCTTTGTTTGGCGGAGAGATTTGGAATATATTCTCGGCAAGCACGACCTGTGGAGCCGGTACGAGCCGGAGGTGCAGGGCGTGATGATCGCCTACGCCTCCATTTACGGAGATACGGAGTGTGCAGCCAATGTCCTGGCCTGCCGCCTGGCGGAGCAGGGGATAAAGGTGCAGATGTTTGACACCTCCGTAACCCCATCGTCCTACATTCTGTCGGCGGCATTCCGATATAGTCACCTGGTGTTCGCCGCACCGACCTATAACGCTGGGGTATTCATCACCATGGACGAGCTGCTGCGGGACATTGCCGCCCATGGGCTGAGGGGCCGGCGGATGGTGCTGCTGGAGAACGGCTCCTGGGCTCCCGTCAGCGGCCGGGAAATGGGGAAGATCCTGCAGGGCTTGAAGGATTGGACGCAGATAGAGGACACCTTCTCCATCCGCTCCGCCCTGAGAGAGGATCAGGCTATGCAGCTGGAGCGGCTGGCAGCAGTGCTGGCCAAGGATGTGAAGGCTGCTCCTACGGCAAAGGATGCAGAAGGAAAGAAAAAGAAGCGGTTCGTGTGCAAGGTCTGCGGCTATGTGTATGAGGGTGATACCCTGCCCGAGGATTACAAATGTCCTCTCTGCGGAGCCGGCGCAGAATATTTTGAGGAGAAATAATAACAAAACATAGCATTTAATCTATGGCAAAAGTTTTCAGACAATCCTGCAAAATGGCGGACATGAAAGGCAACGGCAAGATCCACAGAGAAGAAGCAAAGCAGCTAAGTAAAATCTGAACAGCCGCTGAAAATTTTTGTAAGGAACTGAACAAAATCAACCAAAGCCTCTATCTCGAAAAAAACATAAGGAGATGAAAAATGGAACTTGCCAAATGTGCTGTCGTAGCGGTATTTCTCTACTTTATCTTAAAATTGATACTATCCCAAAAGACGAAAACCCAAAATAAAGAGAGAGAGGAGAGGAAGCCTCTACCCGTTGAAGGAGCGTATAAAAAGCGCTGGCTGCTCACATACAACGAAAAAGACGCCTATAAGAAACTCCTGGATGCCACCAGTGAAGTGGGCTATACCATTTTTTCAAAAGTGCGGCTGCTGGACCTGCTGGAGCCAGTGAGTGGAAAGAACTACAAAAGCTATTTCTATAAGGTCCAGGCCAAACATGTGGACTTTGTGCTGCTGGATAAAAAACTGGTAGCCCGATGCATAATCGAGCTGGATGATAGCTCTCATGACGAAAAAGACCGAAAAGAACGGGATTCGTTTGTGGATAAAGCCGTAACAAGTGTAGGCTATAAAATCATACATACCCGCACCGTAACGGACGAGACAATTGCTCAAATAAAGGAAGTGTTCAAAAAGAGAACTGAAGAATGACTTTCACTCCCCGGCCCGGTGCTGGGGAGTTTTTCTCAGTGATTATACCGAGAGTGCCGAATAAATTGAAGAAGGCAAAGCATTTGCTGATTCCTGTTAAAATACATACTACGGCATACGCTGAGCGGCAGCATCGTCCGCTTTTCCTTGCGTGAAATTAAAATGTATGGTATACTTGTATCCGGTACATTTGATTGCCCCGACCGAGAAGCGGCGGGGAAAGACGGGAGGACACTATGCAGTTTGTTCTGATCCCCTTTGCCCTGTGCTTCTTGCTGTATATCCGGCAGGAGAATCAATACCGGTTCCGGGCTGCTACCGCACTGAAGATTACACTAACCATGACGCTGACCCTATGCCTGACCGTGGCGCTGGCGCGGCGGTTTTCCCCGGTGCTGCTGACGGCAGCGGTGGGGATGCTGCTATGCGCCGGGGGCGACTTCTATTTGCAGTACATCCGCCGGGATGTAAAAAAATTTACAAAGGGTATCGTGCTGTTTGGCTTAGGACAGCTGTGCAATATCGCGGCCCAGCTTCAGCTGGCTGCGTTTCACTGGAGCGCTGCGGCGGCGCTGGCCGGGCTGCTGACCCTGGCCATAGCTCTCAAGGGGATCGGACAGTGGAATACCTCTGCCAACGACCCATGGCTGACCATTTACACCGTACTGGTGGCGACTACGGCGGCCAAGAGCCTGTCCACCGCCATTGTGCTGACCGGGACTGCCGGCGGGATCCTGTTGGGAGCGGGAGGATTGCTGTTCTTCCTGTCGGACATGGTGCTGGGGATTTGGAACTACCAAAAGCCCCACATCCTGCTGGCGGACCTGAACTGGCTGCTGTATTTTGCCGGGCAATTTATGCTGTGCGCAGGATATATTGCGGCGGTCCAATAAAAAAATGCCCCCACATCCGTTTCGGATGTGGGGGCGATTTGGGGGATGATGGGGGTTATGCCTCGCCCCTGTCAGCGGTCTCCGGCTCGGTCCAATCCACCATGGTGGCGACGCAGCGGTTGATGCTCTTGCCCTCGGTGTAAAATTTCGCTTCGTAATCCGTCATCACGCCTACGGGGCCGCCTGCGTGGAGGTCCCGGGTCACATCAGACAGGGTGAAGCCAAACTGCGGGATCTCCTCCACGGACCAATCAAAGAGCTTATCGTTGTCGGTTTTGAAATGAATCTGTCCGCCGCCTTTCAGCACCTGGCGGTATTTTTTCAGGAAATTCCCGTGGGTCAACCGGCGCTTTTTCTGGTTGCTCTTGGGCCAGGGATCGCAGAAATTAATGTACAAGCGATCCACCTCGCCAGGGGCGAACAGCTCCGGCAGCAGGGCGGCGTCCGCATCGATGAAGAACACATTTTTCAGCCCCTCACCGATGACCCGCTCCATGGCCACCACCATGGCGTCAGGCACCTTCTCCACGGCAATGAGCAGCGTGTCCGGCCGGGCCTTCGCCGTTCCGGCGGTGAAGCGGCCCTTGCCGCAGCCCAGCTCCACCTCCAGCCTCTGCGCCTGGGGATACAGCTCCCGCCAATGGCCCCGCATGGCCTCCGGCTGGCGGATCCAGCAGCTCTCGCAGGCGTCCATGCGAGGGTGCAGATTCTTCTTTTTTCGCATACGCATTTAGGTATCCTCCCGGCTCTTGCCCCGGCAGCGCGGGGCGATTTCTGCGACATCATACCACAAAATACTGCGCCCTGTAAACGGATAATATCTTTTTCACCGGAAAAAACCGGCGGAAACGGCAGGCGTTGGAGGAATGACTTGAAAAGTGTGCAAAGATTGCCGCTTTGTTTTGTGCGATATGTCAAATTCAAAAAAGATGGTCGGGAAACACTTGATAAAAATTAAACGAGATACTATAATGATGCTGTATGTAAGGGCTTCCATAACGCGCAAAAGCAGACAGGATTGCCCTGACAAAGCGATCTGCGACAGGCGGCCGGGCTGCGGCCGGGCCGCAGAGTAGAAGGAGGAACTATCGTGACCAATGTTCTGTTAGAGAAAAAAGGCAACATTGCTGTGGCTACCATCAACCGCCCCAAGGCCCTCAACGCCTTGAACTCTCAGGTCCTGGAGGATCTGAACGAGCTGGTGGAGCTGGTGAAGGCCGATGAGGAGATTCGCGCACTGGTGCTCACAGGCTGCGGTGAAAAGGCTTTTGTGGCCGGCGCCGATATCGGTGAGATGAGCACGCTCACTAAGGCCGGCGGCGAAGCCTTCGGCAAGAAGGGCAATGACGTGTTCCGCAAGCTGGAGACCCTGCCCATTCCCACCATCGCCGCTGTGAACGGCTTTGCACTGGGCGGCGGCTGTGAGCTTTCCATGAGCTGCGACATCCGTATCTGTGCCGACACTGCTGTGTTCGGCCAGCCGGAAGCGGGTCTGGGTATCACCCCGGGCTTCGGCGGCACCCAGCGGCTGGCTCGTTTGGTAGGCCCCGGCATGGCAAAGCAGCTGATCTACACTGCTAAGAATATCAAGGCTGACGAGGCTATGCGCATCGGTCTGGTGAACGCCGTCTATCCCCTGGAGGAGCTGATGCCCGCCGCGGAGAAGCTGGCCGCCACCATCGCAAAGAACGCACCCATCGCCGTGCGGGCCTGCAAGAAGGCCATTAACGATGGCCTGCAGGTGGATATGGACGCCGCCGTGGTCATCGAGGAGAAGCTGTTCGGCAGCTGCTTTGAGAGCGCCGATCAGAAGGAGGGCATGGGCGCTTTCCTGGAAAAGCGCAAGCACGAGCCCTACCAGAATAAGTAAGTTAATTAACAGGCTCCGGCCTGATGATTAAAACGTTTCCAACAACTATAATTAAAATAGGAGGAAAACAATTATGAAAATCGCAGTATTTGGCGCAGGCACTATGGGCAGCGGTATTGCCCAGGTTTTCGCAGCGAAGGGCCACACCGCTCTGATGTATGCTTCCAGCGTCCAGAGCGCACAGCGCCATAAGGATAAGCTGGCTGCCTCTCTGGCTAAGAAGGTTGCAAGGGGCAAGATGGACCAGGCTGCCGCCGATGACATCATGTCCCGCATCCTGGTGGAGGAGATGGACGCTGCCGCCGATGCCGATCTGGTCATCGAGTGCGTCGCTGAGAACATGGCCGTGAAGAAGGAGCTGCTGGCTAAGCTGGATGCTATGTGCAAGGATAGCACCATTTTCGCTACCAACACTTCCTCTCTGTCCATTACGGAGATGGCCCAGGGCCTGAAGCACCCCCTGGTGGGCATGCACTTCTTCAATCCCGTGCCTGCTATGAAGCTGGTGGAAGTGATTGCCGGAGGCAATACCCCCGCTGAGCTGGTGGAGTGGACCAAGAACCTCTCCCTGGAGATCGGCAAGACTCCCGTGGTGGTCAATGAGGCTCCCGGCTTCGTGGTCAACAAGATCCTTATTCCTTATTGTAACGAGGGCGTTTGCGTTCTGCAGGAAGGCGTTGCCTCCGCAGAAGATATCGATATTGCTATGCAGCTGGGCTGCAACCACCCCATGGGCCCCCTGCACCTGGGCGACCTGATCGGCTGGGACGTGGTGCTGAACATCATGGACGTGCTGTTCAATGAGACCCACGACAGCAAGTATCGCGCAAACGTTATGATCCGTAAGATGGTCCGTGCCGGAAAATTGGGCATGAAGTCCGGCGAGGGTATCTTTAATTACAAAAAGTAAAATTCGGTAAAGGAGAAAAGAGTATGGATTTCCATCTGACTAAGGAACAGCTGCTCGTTCGCAAGATGTATCGCGAATTTGCAGAGAACGAAGTAAAGCCCCTGGCCGCTGAAATCGACGAGGAAGAGCGCTTCCCCATGGAAACCGTCGAGAAGATGGCAAAGCTGGGTATGATGGGTATTTACTTCCCCAAGCAGTACGGCGGCGCCGGCGGCGATGTGCTGTCCTATGCAATGTGTGTGGAGGAGCTGGCAAAGGTTTGCGGTACTACCGCTGTTATCGTTTCCGCGCATACCTCCCTGTGTGCTGCTCCCATTTTTGAGAACGGCACCGAGGAGCAGAAGATGAAGTATCTGCCCGACCTGTGCTCCGGCCGCAAGATCGGCGCATTTGGCCTGACCGAGCCCGGCGCCGGCACCGACGCACAGGGCCAGCAGACCACCGCCGTCCTGGATGAGTCCGGCGAGAACTACATCCTCAACGGCAGCAAGTGCTTCATCACCAACGGTAACGTGGCTGACACCTTCGTGATCATCGCCGTCACCGGCAAGGTCACCGACAAGCGCGGCCGCAGCCTGAAGGAGATCTCCGCTTTCATCGTGGAGAAGACCGACCCCGGCTTCACCCAGGGCAAGCATGAGAAGAAGATGGGTATCCGCGGCAGCTCTACCTGCGATCTGATTTTCGAGGATTGCGTAATCCCCAAGGATCGTATGCTGGGCAAGAAGGGCGAGGGCTTTAAGATCGCCATGAAGACGCTGGACGGCGGTCGTATCGGCATCGCCTCCCAGGCTCTGGGTCTGGGTGAAGGCGCCGTCGAGGAAGCTATCAAGTACACCAAGGAGCGCGTACAGTTTGGTAAGCGTATCTCCCAGTTCCAGAACACCCAGTTCCAGCTGGCTGATATGCACACCCGTATGCAGGCTGCCCAGTATGTCGTGTACGCTGCTGCTATGAAGAAGCAGAATCACGAGCCCTACTCCATGGACGCTGCCATGGCGAAGCTGTTCGCCGCTGAGGCTGCTTCCGATGTGACCCGCCGCGC
>ULXP01047741.1_pt1 | contig 12368 bp, 12 predicted proteins | sample 1961351 | NCBI WGS metagenome assembly ULXP01 (sample SAMEA4835840, study PRJEB28245) | human gut metagenome | biome: gut microbiome; material: fecal sample | place: Denmark | collected 2008 | reverse complement strand
ACTTGTTGCAATACTTTCAAGTGGTTCGACGAAAACGCATTTTGGAGCAGATGTCGTAGTTATCTACAACTTTTTCCTCTCTTAACCATTGATACAAATATCAATCAATTTTATTTTACTTTAACATAAAACTTTTGTAATTGCAACAATTCTATCAAAAAATTTTTAATTAGTATTGTAAAAAAATAGTATAAATGATAAAATTTAGTTATATAAAATATTTTACTAAAGAAAGGAGGTAAATAAAGATGGAAGAAAAGAAAGTTACAAAAATTAGTTTATCAACATTTTTCTTAATATTAGCAATAATTGCAATAATAGTAATGGGGATATTTATTTATAAACTTAATAATGATAAAACAATAGAAATTCAAAAATCTACAGAGCTTCAAGCTAAAGTAAATAGTTTAAACGGAACTGTAAGTGAGTTACAAGAAAAGATAAATAAAGTATCAGAAACTGTTAATGAAGAAACTCCAGCACAAGCAAATCCATCTAATGCTTCAACAACTAATAACTCTAATAAAAATGATGTAACATATACAATTAGCGTTAGAGATGAAGCATATGCCACAATAAAAGCTACTAAAAACGGAAAAACCATTTCAAAAGAATTTGAAATGGGAGCTATGATTGCAGATACAGGAACAATGGAACTTCCAACTATAGGAACTGTTGCTTTAGTTGCTGATTCAGGAGGTGAATATTATGGCGTAAATATCTATCAATTAGTAAATAATGAAATTAAATTGATTGGAACTATAGATTGCGGTGCAGATATGGTTAAAGAAGCTACTTATACTGTTGAAACAAAAAATGAAGCTACTGCAATTATAAATGCAAAAAGAAATAATGAAAATATTACAAAAGAATTTGAAATGTCAGCAGCAATTGCTAATACAAGTGTTATAGATATTTTTAACCTTGGTAAAGTTGTTTTAGTAGCAGAAACTGGTGGAGAATACTACGGAATACAAGTATATAGATTAAGCCAAGATTATACTACTGGAAAAACTAAAGAAATTAAAAATGTTGGTTCAATACAATATTATCTATAGATAAATTTAAAAATAGCCTATTTTTGTTTATAGGCTATTTTTAGTTTTTATCTTTCAGTTGTTTATTCTTTTCTTTTTCAAGCTGTTTTAAGCTTTTCTTAGGAGTGGGCAAATCTTCTGGCATAGTTCCGTCCAGCTTCTTTAATTGCTTTTCTAACTATTTTTCCAATTTTGTTATGAGTATCACAAGCTTTCTTTTCTGTATCAACTTTATCTCTCTTTAATCTTGATTCAGTCTGTGTAATACGAAATAGATTAGCTGCAAGTTCTTCACTTCCCATATTATCTAAAATATCTTCTCTATATCTCAAGCCTTTTCTTTTAGCAATATCATCAGCAGTTTCGCCATTGTATAAACCTTTATATCCACTGTTATGAAATTTATCAAAATTTTTAACTCCTGCTTTTTTAGCTGTTTGATTTAGTGAATAATTTCCTTTTCTTGTTAAATTTCTTTGATAAAATCTTTTTTCATCCTCAGTAAGTAAGCTATATTCCTTTTCACTAATTTCTTGTTTTCTAGTTTGAACTGCAAAATATGTTTGGGCAAGAGCAATTACTTTTTTTCTACTATCACCATTTTGTGCTATTAAATAACATGCATATCGAGTTAGTTTATAATCCTCTATTAATTCTTGTTTTCCTTTTCCAGAAATTATTGGCTTACTGATGTCAGTAAAACAATCTTCTATTGATATTTCGCTATTTTGGCAGGCAATCATTGCTTTATCAATAATCTTTTTAAAATTTTGCCATTTTGCATATTGTAAAATAGGCATAAGTTCTCTAGCATACCAAAATTCAACACCATTTTCATCAATATGTTTAATATCTTCAAATGATTGATTGTTTTTATCTAATTCTTTCACTAATATCATCTCCGTTTCTATTAATTATTTACGCAATATCATAAAACAATCGTTTGTAAAAGTCAATTAGTTTGCTCTTATTTATTTAACTTTTTATATTATTAAACAGATATAATGCAACTTTATTTTGTTCTGTTGTTTCCATCTCCATAAGCTTAGCCATTGTAAACATTACAAGTTTATATTTTGCAAAGTTTATAAGTGTAGTTCTATATTCTTCATCAATATCTTTTAACATTTTATCAAATTTTTCATAGTTCTCTTTGGTATTGTATATAAGACCTGACCATTTGCTTTGGCTCATACATATTGCTAGTCTTAATTTATTTTTTATATCCATATCATTTATCATATTTATTAAAATTTCAACTTTATTATTTTTCATTAAAAAATTCTCCTTACTTTAATTCAAAATTATTTCTCTTTTTACTCTTATCAGTAATATCTTCTTTTGGTTTTGCTTTTCTATAAATATTATTTGCAATCTCATTCTCATCATCAGTAAATATTCCATTCTGGTATAAATCATCACTAACAATTTTATAGTTATTATCTTTATCATAGCATATTCGTTTATGAAAATGTTCCATAATACTATGCCAAAAGCTTTTGAATTTCTGCAATTCTTGTTTTAGTTTCTCTTTTTCAGTTTGTATTTTGCCAATAACTTTATCTTTAAGTGATAATTCACTTTCTAAATTGTGTATTTCATTGTCTTTTAACTCTAACTGATATTTAAGTGAACGATTTTCTTTTTCTATTTCAAAAGCAGAATGTTCAAAATCATTAATTGCCATATTTAAGTCATTTACAGTTCTAACTGTTTGAGTGACATCTTTTACATCTTTAGTAAAATTTTTAATTTTCTGGACATCCTCGTTTGAAATTACCATATTTTTCTTGTTTATCTTAGTAGGTTTTAAGTTATCTAACATTTCATTTATACTTGTACTTCTATTATCAAGTTGTTGTGTTTGGTTATTTGCTTTTGCAAGTTTTTGCTCTTTCTGCTTTAACTGTTTTTTTATTTTTCTGTAATCCCCCATATCTTTAACATTGATATCTTGATTTCTACCTTTTTGTTTTTCTTTTAATCTTGTATCAACTTCATAAAACTTATTATATGACTTAATACAAGCATTTCTCATTTTATCTTGTATTTCAGTTAGTGATGTTTTTGTAAATATCTGTGATTTTCCAACTTTCTTTCTCATACCTCTAGTAGAGTTTTCTATTACAGGTACTCCAACAATGTGCATGTGGGGAGAAGTTTCATCAAAGTGAATTGTTGCATTTGCTATTTTAAAAGTTGGCACAATTTTAATTAAATCTTTTACTTGCTCATTATATACATCAATCATTTTTAACCTATATTCTTCAGTTTTATCATTCCAAAAGTCCATATCTCCAAGTTCTATTATAATTTCACAAGCTATATCATTTTGTGATTCACATACTTTTTTGAAATAATCTTTAATTTTTCTATCTTCACGAGTTTGCTTATTATTATATTCAATTCGTGCTTCTTCAAATTCTTCTAAATATAGTTCTTTAACATCATTTACAATATCATTTGAGCCATAAATTGTTCTAATCAATTCTATTTGATTATCATAATCTCTTAAATTATGCTTATTCACATCTGATAAATCTTTTGCATTTTGAATTGCATTATTTGCTAAAGAAGTTGTACCAGATATATTTTCTTTTGCAACTTTCTTTGCTAGTTTACTTTTATTTTTATCACTGCCTAAGTGAAATGAATATGCTAATTCTTGTTCCATCAAAAGCACCTCCTTTGAAATTTCTTCGTAGCATAGGACTTTGGCTTTGCCATAAGTCCTAACCCCCTATGAGTTATGACGTACCATCATAACTCGGGGGCTCTGCGAGGCAATTAGATTTACCAAACTTGGTAAATCTAATACAAAAATATCTTCCTAAATTTATTTTTTTCCAAAATAAATCTATTCATCTATTTTTGAAAATGTTTCTCAAACAGAGTAATTATCTTTAGCATCTTGCAACATTTTATTCAAACTTTTCTTCGTCGTATTTTACTGGCTTAACACCTACTGAAATAGAAGTAGGGTCTTTTGTATAAATTACACTATCATTACTTTCATCTGGAATAAAATCAAAAGCAGTGTCAATATCTTGCATTTCAAATTTGTCTTCTTCTTGAATATATAAAATTCCAAATTTATATGTTTCCATTTTGTTATCTGGATCAAGTTTATAATAATCTTCTAAAGGAAATATTCTTACAATTGCTTTATCTTCCTCAAAGAAATTAAAATAAAATACTTGTTTTTCAACATAGTAAGTTGCTTCAGTATATTTAACATCATAGTATTGTCTTAATCGCATAATTATTTCTCCATATTCTTCTTCGGGTAAATACATACTAAATCTTACATTACCAAGCACATTACCAAATATAATAGGTTTCGTTCCATCAATATACCCTTTATCATATAATTCTTGACAAGGCTTACAAATCGAATCTCTAAAATTAATACATTTTACTGATATTTCTTTACCTAGAACTTCAAGTTCTATATCATCAACATATTTCATTATAAGTTCCGCTTGTTCTTCTCTTGTGTAATCTTTCCAAGTTTTAGTTCTTTCTTGATATTCTTTTGATAACTTAATTTTATTAATAAAATCAATATCTCTTTTTAATAGAATATCTTTTGGTGTAAATTTAAATTCTTCTGAACAATCTGTATTACCTAATTTTATTTCTAATTCTTCAATTGCTTTTTCTACTATTTTCTTTTCTTCTTTATATTCTTTTAAATCAAATGCTCCATTAATATATGCTTTTTTAATTCTTTCTAATTTATTTTTCTGATTATTAATTTCTTTTTCTAATTGTTCTTTAGGTTCATCAAATTTTTGCTTAATCATTGGCAAGAAGAATTGATTAACTACTGAATCATATTCAGTCAGTTCATCTATAAACTGGCTAAAATAATCAGTTATTAGTCTTTCTTTGAATTCGATTTTACAATCGTGGCAATAATAATAAAAATATGCTTTACCATTTTTCTTTGTGGTTGCTTTGCCACCTAAAATTCTGTTACATTTAGGACATTTTAATTTTTGCAAATATAAATACGTTAATGTTCTTTTATAACTTCTAGAATTTTTCTTTTTCTGCACTTGGCAATCTTCCCACATTTCTTCAGATATAAGAGGCTCTACTACATCTTCATAATAAGTAGGACTTTTAGTATTTTTACCATGAACAAAATCACCTTTATATATTTCATTCTCTAAAATTCCTACAATAGTTGAATCACACCAATTATTTTTTCCTAATACTTTTTCTTCATTTAATATATTACTTATTTTTTGATAAGAATATCCATTATAATATAAGTCAAATATTCTAATTGCAACATCTTTAGTAGAATAATCTATTACTAATTTTTTATCTTCATGTTTATAGCCAAGTGGAGCTTTATGGGGAATATGACCTTGTTTTATTGCTCCAGCAAGTCCTATTTTAGTTCTTTCACTTGTTCTTTCTATTTCATTTTGACTTACACTCATTAAAAGTCTTGTTACCATTTTGCCATTTGCAGTAGTTGTATTTACTTCATCATTAACACAATCTAAAAAAGCATCATTCTCATCTAAAAAAGACATTAAATTTTCCCAATCATAAATACTTCTAGTTACTCTATCTAATTTTAGAGCAACAATGGTATTTATTCTTTTAGTTTTAACATCATTTTTCATTCTTTCAAACTCTGGTCTATGATTACCTGTTTTAGCACTAATTCCTTCATCTGTATAATAATCTATTATTTCATATTCTTTAAGTTTACAATACATCTCTAACCTTTCTTTTTGCTCTGGTAAACTAAATCCTTCACGAACTTGGTCATCTGTTGATACTCTTAAGTATAATCCACATTTTTTCTTTTCATCATTCAACTTGTAAAACCTCCAATCTAAAAATTTAATAATAATATAAAAAAAGAGGTATCAAAATACACAAAAGTATTACTGACACCTCTTAAATATATTTATTTCAAAATACAATTTTATTAAAATCATGTAATCATCTCCTAATAAACATAAATCGTTTACTGATGATATTATATCACGATTTTACGAAATGTCAAATTCTTACAATTTATATACTTTTCAAATATTCTTCTAACTCTGTTAATTTAATCTTTTTAGTCAAGTTAGAAATATAAACATCATTTGAATAATTGAAAACTAATAAAGTAATATTTTTAATAATTACTCTATGTGGCTCAATGTATGAAAGATTAGTTTTATCTAACTTTCTAATACTACCATTTATAAAAGTAGGAGTAACTTTAGCAAACTCACATATAAATTCCAATCGTTGTTTTAGACTTTCTTCAAATTGTATTTCTTCTTTAATTATTTTCACTATTAACACCATCCTTTCGCTTGGATGATTTTAATATTGTTTTTAGGCAACAAAAAAATCAACCAGATTCATTTTCTGATTGATTTTTGTATCAATTCTGTTCTATTAGTTCGAACAGATTCGTTATTGGAGCGGGTACCGAGAATCGAACTCGGGTCACCAGGTCGGAAGCATGGGATTCTGCCACTAAACTACACCCGCATCATCTAATTTTATTTAACCACATTTTTCTAAATTTTTCAATACATTTGCACATTTTATTCCGCTTTTTTTCCGTGCAATTTTGCACACTTGAGATCGCTTTTTTTCCGTGCATGCACAACTGAGATTGCTTTTCCTCCATGCAAAGTCACAAATTTTCACATTTATTAATATAATAGTATATAGGAAGTGATATTATGTTTGAATATATCAAAGAACAAGTACAAACAGTAACAGAAAACGACCCATCAATAAGTACTCCATTAGAAGCATTGCTTTGCCCCTCTTTTAAAGCTTTACTCTATTATAAATTGTCTCATTATTTCTACTAGCATAATCATTTACTCTTGGCAAGGTATATAAGTGAAAAATCAAAGAAAAAAACTGGAATTGAAATACATCCAGGAGCTAAAATTGGCAAAAGATTGTTTATAGACCATGGTACAGGAGTTGTTATTGGAGAAACTGCTGTCGTTGGAAATGATGTTACCCTTTTTCATGGTGTTACTTTAGGTGGAACTGGAAAAGAAAAAGGAAAACGCCACCCTACGATTGGGAACAATGTTTTTATTGGCTCAGGTGCTAAGATTCTTGGTAATATTGTTATTGGAAATAACGTCAAAATCGGTGCTAATGCTGTTATTTTGAAAGACGTCCCTTCTAATGTAACAATAGTAGGAGTTCCTGGTAAAATTGTAAAAACTTTATCTTAAACTCCTACTCTATTTCTATATATTTTCTTATTTTTTTACCCAAACTGAAACACTTCCACCATTACAGTAAAAAATCCCATTTCCTTCATTATCCACATACACTGTCTCTTTTACGTTTCCTGTGTAATCATAGAATGTTGAATTTGCTAATCTACTACCGACATTCATTGTTTTTCCACCACCTGGTCCATCACTCATAATTGTTACTAGTCCTGAGTTTGGATGCTCTTCATCTCCTGTTCTAATCCATGCAATAACATCATGATGGTCAAAATAATCTATTTGCTCTCCATAAGCATATTGTTTTCTGATTTGCATCATATTATCTAACATTTCTTTTTTGGCACAAACATTCTGAGATGGTATTCCGTAATAATCTCCATAAAATACACATGGTAATCCATCTTTCCTAAGTAAAATCAATGCATAAGCTAATGGCTTGAACCAATCAGATATCCATGAAAACAATGCTTGTCCTGGTTCTGTATCATGATTGTCTACAAATGTTACAGCTAAACCAGGCATCTCTTTTACTAGTGTATTTTCAAATATTCTTGCAAAATCAAAGTTTCCGTTACAACTAGATGCTTCGTAAAAATTATAATGTAATGGTACATCAAATAATGGAATTGTTGAATCAGTATTGTTAATATATGATTTTAATACATCTATATTTCTATTCCAATATTCCCCAACACATTGCAAATTTGGTCTTGATTCTTTCATGTTTCTTATCCAGTCTGCCATAAATCCTGATTTTATGTGTTTTACTGCATCCAACCTAAAATTATCAACTCTTGTAAAATCTAAGTACCATCTTCCCCATTTATTTAATTCTTCCACAACTTCCGAATTATTAAAATCTATATCTGCTCCCATTAAGTAATCATAATTTCCATTTTCTTCATCTACACTTTTATCCCAATGTTTTCCACTAAATCTGAATATTCCATTTTTTCTTCCACTTTCATCCCAATCTGTTCCATTAAAGTGTTTATAATTCCATTTAAAGTCTGAATATTTGTTATTTCTCATTGGGAAATTATATATTGTCCATGCTTTTATTTTAGTGGGCAATGTAGTATCTACATTTCTGTTTTGATATTCTTCTTCACTTGCATATACATTTTCTGCTTCATCTGCTCCTATTTTGTGATTTAATACTATATCTGCGTATACTTTTATATCATTTTCATGTAAATCCATTATTGCTTGTAAATATTCGTCCTTTGTACCATATTTAGTTTCTATGCTGCCTTTTTGATTAAATTCTCCTAAATCATATAAATCGTATACTGCATATCCTGCGTCATATTTACCACCTGCGCCTTTATATGCAGGCGGTAGCCATACATCTGTAATTCCAACTTTCTTTAATTCTTTTGCTTCTTGTGATACTTTTTGCCATAGTTTGTCCTCGGGTTTTAAGTACCATTCGAAATATTGCATTAGTATCCTGTTTTCTTTCATTTGTACCTTCCTTTCGGATATTATAGTATCATAACTACTCCTACTTTTCAAGAGTTTCCTATAATGTTAATACGGAGCTATAAATTAGAATTACAGACGTAAAAAATTTGCTTAATATAACTTTTTTCATCTATTATCTCTATTAATATACTTCCTTAAATAACTCGATTTGTTTAAAGTACAGTACAAATACTATATAACATTTTTATATCAAAACAAACATAGTAAAATTTCACAATTATTTCATTTTTTTGCACATTATCATTAGTTGTTGCTATACAATTACGCATAATTTCTATGCACTCTTTAGTTCCAAGCGTAATTTATCAGCAATCATTGCAATAAATTCGCTGTTGGTAGGTTTTCCTTTAGCTGCTGAAATTGTGTAGCCAAATATATTTTCAACTACATCTTGTTGTCCTCTTCCCCATGCTACTTCTATTGCATGGCGTATTGCACGTTCTACACGTGACGGTGTTGTGGTAAATTTATCTGCGATTTTTGGATATAAACTTTTAGTAATTTGATTAATAACATCAATATCATTTACAACCATAATAATTGCCTCACGTAAATACTGATATCCCTTTATATGTGCAGGCACACCAACTTCATGGATAACATTTGTGACTAAAGCTTCTAAATTATCCTCTTTCTTTGTTGCATCATTAGAGATTTCAATATATTGTTGCTTAGGCATAGTTGATTCTTTTGAAATAAAATTGTTTTTTGGTTCTGGTTTATAATTTTTTAATTCTCTTATTCTCGTGATTAATAATTCAATATCAAAGGGTTTTACAACATAGTATTCTGCACCCAATTCTACTGCTCTTCTTGTTATTTTATCTTGCCCAACTGCAGACAGCATTATACATATAGGTTTTTTGGGCATTTTTATCATGTTTAATTTTTCTAATACTCCTATTCCATCCAAATGCGGCATTATTACATCTAATAATACCACGTCAGGCATTAAATTAGATATCATATCTAATGCCTCATTTCCATCTTTTGCTCTCCCAATTATCATCATATCTTCCTGATTTTTTAGATAAGTAGCTAATGTCATACTAAATTCTTGATTATCATCTGCTATTAAAACTGTAATTTTTTCTCTCATGGCTATTCCTCCTAATTTTTTCTACTGTAAATTTTTTACATTTTTGATTATAATACTTTAGAAAAAATATTGCAATAGCTTTTATGGAATTTTTTTCCATTTCATTTACAATTTTCTACAAATTTATCTATACATTTTCTCTCGCCTTCACTAAAATTCTGGATATTTAGCTTTTTATTTTTTATATCATCAATAATTTTTTCTTTTACACTTTCTTCCATTTCAATTTTCAATATAATATTATCCATATAGTCAATTTTTTTTATATTTATATTATTGTTTTTACAATAATACTTAAATTTTTCTAAGTTAGAATAGTCTAATTCAATAATCATCTCTCTCCCTATAACTTTTATGACTTTGGTACTTTTTTCTATCGCCTGCTGAGTCACTTCTGAATATGCTCTTACTAATCCTCCTGTACCCAATAAAATTCCTCCAAAATATCTAGTAACAACAATAACTAAATTACACAAATTATTTTTTTGTAAAATATTAAGCATTGGGCCTCCTGCAGTACCAGAAGGCTCACCATCATCACTAGATTTTTCTATAATTTGTCCATTTTCGGCAACTCTATATGCTATACAATTATGTCTTGCATCATGATATTTCTTTTTTATATCTTTTATTCTATTTTCTGCTTCTTCAACACTTTCTACATGAAAAAGATTAGCTATAAATTTTGACTTTTTTTCTACTATTTCTGCAGTTTCATTTTTCAAAATTGTTATAAATTCTTCCATTGAAATACATTCCTTATCTAAATTTTAAACATTTATTCCAGCAGTATAGCCTGTTGAGTATGCTATTTGCAAGTTAAATCCACCTGTATATGCATCAACATCTATAATTTCTCCAGCAAAATACAAGCCTTTTATTAATTTTGATTCCATTGTTTTGGGATTAATTTCTTTTGTGCTAATTCCACCACAAGTAATTATAGCTTCTTCTACTGGTCTGAAATTTTTTATTGTTATTGTAAAATATTTTATTAATTGTACCAGATGTCTTCTTTCTTCTTTAGTTATTTCATTTACCATTTTATCTGGATTTATCCCTGATAGTTCTACTATTAATGGAATCATTTTTTGTGGTAATAATTTATCTAGACTATTTTTAAATTGTTTATTTTTAAATTCTTTAAAATCTCTTAATATTCTGTCATCAAGATGTTCTTCTGTAAGTGCAGGTTTTAAGTCTATAGTTATTTTTATATATCTTTTTTTCAATAAATAGTCTATATCCTTGTACTTAGCTAAATGAGCTGATCCACTTAATATTGTTGGACCTGATATTCCAAAATGAGTAAACACCATTTCGCCAAAGTCTTCATATATTGTCTTTTTTCTATCTGTGTCTATAATTTTTATAGCAATATTTCTTAAACTTAATCCTTGTATTTTTTTACACTCTTCTTTTTCGTATACCTCTAATGGCACTAATGCAGGTTTTATTGGAATTATTGTGTGTCCTAAATCTTTAGCAATCTTGTAACCATCACCTGTTGAACCTGTTAGTGGATAGCTTTTTCCCCCTGTTGCTAATATTATTTTATCTGTTTGTATTATCTCTCTATTAGTTCTTACTCCTAATACTTCATTATTCTTAATTAATATTTTTTCTACTCTAGTTTCAAGTTTATATTTTATTTTTAATTCATCTATTCTTTTTTTAAAGCAATTTAGCACATCTATTGATTTATCTGTTACAGGAAATATTCTGTTTCCTCTTTCTTCTTTTACTTCTAGTCCTTGTTTTTTTAAGAATTCTATTATATCTGCATTGGTATAATTTTGAAATGCACTATATAAAAATTTACCATTCCCTGGTGTGTTTTTTATAAATTCACTCATGTATAGTGAACTTGTTATATTACATCTTCCTTTTCCTGTTATTAATAATTTTTTTCCAAATGATGGCATCTTTTCTAATATCGTTACCTCATTTCCATTTTCTGCTGCTGTTATTGCAGCCATCATTCCCGCAGGTCCTCCACCTATTACTAATACTCTTGACATTAATGCCACCTCTCTTTCTTGTTATTATATATTATCAAATTTTGAAAATTTTTGCAATAGTTAAGAATTTTGGATTAACAGTTAATGAATTACAATCATTTATTACGTCTAATATATCAGAATCTACTCCTTCTATATAATTTGATTTTCTGGTGGTGGGGTACTATTCCTTCTTTCTATTATTTTGGTTTTATTTTATATCTATTTCTTTCAAACTAACTCTCCTATGTTATATTAATATTTTCTCTTATTTCTATTTTTCTATGTAAAAAATACTAACATAATAATAGAAAAAAGGCAGTATTATAAATACAAAAAGCGGGATGCAAATGAAGTAGCTACATATAATTTCTTGATTAGATGTTAGAATCATTCCACCTACTGCTTCATTTATAACTTTAAGCATAAATTCAGGCTCTATTGCATTAGTTGTAAAACAAAAAAGCTCTGCAAAGTACTGATTTATCAGTATTTCAGAGTTTTTATTTTTGGT
>ULXP01023729.1_pt1 | contig 12448 bp, 10 predicted proteins | sample 1961351 | NCBI WGS metagenome assembly ULXP01 (sample SAMEA4835840, study PRJEB28245) | human gut metagenome | biome: gut microbiome; material: fecal sample | place: Denmark | collected 2008 | reverse complement strand
GTCCGTAACCATAATCCGTACCACCATTTGACTGTCCGTAATTATAATCTGTACCGCCATTTCCATATGGCGTATTTGTATAATACGGATTGTCCGCCGTATTCTTCTCCAGATTTACCTTTTGCGTATCATCAGCCGTATTCTTCTCCAGATTCACAGGATTCCCCTGATTTACATTCTGGTCATTAGTTCCATAATTCCAGTTATTTTCTTCACTCATATTCTTTTGTTACCTCTTAATTAAATCCAACCACTTTCTGTGATAAACGATATGCAGCAACAGAAATCTTTCTGCCTCCCTTGCCTGGCAGGTTCATTGCATTTCCCATGATTCCGGCGCGCAAATGATGGAATAACCGTATATCATGATCTTTAATATACTTCCAGAGTTCACGTTTTTTCAGAAGATTTTCCTCCGTACCTGAGCGTATCAGCATAATCGTGGAAATGACTGTGATAATCTCTAAATAATTGAACATGTAATGGCGCAGTTTGCGGTTTGGAATCTTCCAAAGATCAAACTCATCCACCATGATCTTGTTTACCCTGATCTGCTGATCAATGCGGCTGATCATCACTTTCTCATTGACTGACTGATCATCCCTGCCGATAAAGTAACGGTAAAAATCCACATCCATATAATACAGTGTCTTTACACTTGGCAATGGTTTGTACACATAAATATTATCCACATAAAATGTGTGCTTCGGCAGCTCTAATCCACATTCCCGCAATAATTTTGTGCGATAGATCACAGAATGCATCAAGATATACTGGCCTTTCCGGAAACGCGACACATCATTCCAGGTAAAAATCTGATCCTTTGGCAGATTCGTGTAATGCATTACCTTTTTATGATGTACGCCTTCTTTTTCATACACATAATTTGCAATAAACATATCCAGTGTCTGATTGCCGCCAGTCAGTTCACGAAGCTTATCTAAAATCTTCTTGTATGACTCTGCATCTACCCAGTCATCACTGTCTACCACTTTAAAATAAAGTCCTGTCGCATTACGGATTCCCGTATTGACTGCCTCCCCATGTCCTCCATTCACCTGATGGATTGCACGTATGATTCCCGGATATTTTTTCTCGTAAGCATCTGCAATGTCACCGGTACTGTCTTTTGATCCATCATCAATGATCAGGATCTCAACATCATCACCTCCCGGAAGCAATGATTTGATACAGTTTTCCATGTAATCCTGTGAATTATAACACGGAATCGCAAACGTCAGTAATTTCATATATGAATCCTCCAATTATCTTTTCGTATTTTCTGCCATGATTGCATCGGCGAGTTCCATAGCTTTTTTCGTCATCGCATCAATATTATAATATTTGTATTCTGCCAGCCGTCCAAGCAGATAAAAATGAGATAATCCACTTGCAAGTGCATGATATTTTTCATACAGTTCCTGATTTTTCGGCTCTAAAATCGCATAATAAGGGATTTCCCCCTCTGCTCCCGTATAGGCAAATGGGTACTCTTTCACGATTGTGGTTCCATCCGTGTCTTTTTGTCCGGTCAGATATTTAAACTCTGTAATTCTTGTAAAATCTTCGCTGACCGTATAATTGACTACGCTGTGCCCCTGATAAGATTCTTCGTCATAATGTTCAAAATCAAATCTTAAGGAACGGTATGGAAGTCTTCCAAACTGACAATCAAAAAGTTCATCCAATGCACCTGTATAGATAACTTCTCCGTCAAATGGTTTTCCATCAAAATAAATCTGATTTTTCTCAAACCGTAAGCGTTCTTTACAGTCAACGCCTGTCTCAACTGTGATATTCTCATGATCCAGCATGTGCTCAAACATCGGTGTAAACCCATCCTTTGGCACTCCCTGATATTTATCCTGAAAATAGCGGTTGTCATAAGAAACCAGTACCGGCACCCGGCCTGTCACTTCCGGACTGATGTCCTCTGGTTTCTGCCCCCACTGCTTCATAGTATATTTTAAAAATACATTTTCATATACAAACTGCGCGATCTCGCGGATGTCGGGATCCTCATTCTCCCGCAGCTTCATGATCGGCACACGGCTTCCCTCACCATATGCAGCAATCAGTTTCTGCTCTAAGGCATCCGCCTTTTCCTTTTCATATACCATATGAAGTGTATTCAAGTTAAATGGAACCGGAATCAGACGATCCCCGACTTTTGCTACCACCTCATGTCCGAATGCATACCAGTCCGTAAATCTTGATAAATACTGATATACTTCCTCGATTCCTGTATGAAAAATATGTGGTCCATAATTATGTATTAATATTCCATGTTCATCCGGCTCATCATAACAGTTGCCTCCGATATGACTGCGTCTCTCTAAAACCAGTACTTTCTTTCCAGCTTCCTCCGCAAGTTTCCTTGCGCTGACAGCACCTGCAATTCCTGCGCCGATCACGATACAATCGTACATGTAATCCTCCTTGTTTTGCGAAGGAAAATCTAATTTTACAATGTAAAATTTGTCCTCTGACGAGGAGAGGATTTTCCTCTTTGTTTTCCTTCTTATTAAAATTTTTCGGTTTTTATGTAATGTCATTGTGAAAAATTGATAACTAAATAAGAAAGTGCTGGGGAGCCGCCGGTCCTTAGCGACCGTATTTTGGTCGCTTAGTACCGCTGCGAGCGACAGGCAGCGAAAGCGTGCTTTCGTTTTAGTTATCAATTTTTCACAACACTGCATTACCATAGCCATTCTATTATACACATTTTCCTACCGCAAACCAATCAAATTTTTCTTTAGATATTCTTAATTTCTGCCAAAGTATAAAGTTGTTCATATTTTATTTACATAATACTCACAAACCGGGCATACGGCGGTCACAATTCACCGATATACTAAATTCAAAGTTAAGGCAACAAGTTAAAATTTTTCATAGAACTTTTTTTCATACCTGACGTAAGTCAGGCAGCCTTGCTTATCCGATAAGCAAGGTTCCTCCCAGCAAATAGTGAATTATTTCACTTTTCATACACACTCTTTTTCATAATGAATAGCCGGTGCAGCTGCACCGGCTCCCTCTTTTTATATATTCTTTTCATTTCCAAGAAAAATGTTCATATATTTTGCATAAGCGGCAAATGCAGACGGGATAGCATATTTTTCTTTTGCATCTTCTGCATTTACAAATAATAAATCATCTTTTTGGCTTCCACTCTGTACCTGTTGCCGCATTTCCGGTTCCTCCACACGGATTACATAACCTGTCATGTGCCATTCGATATGAGAAAAAATATGTTTTGCCTCACCTAACGGCTGAATACGGATTGGCGCATATCCCATCTGTTTTACGAGCGATACTACTTCCTCCTGTTCCATACTTCCTTCCACATTCGGAAGCTCATACAACCCTGCTAAAAGTCCCTTTTGCGGTCTTTTCCGGATTGCAACCTTATCATCATCTCTTAAGATCAAAACCGTTTTTTCTTCGATCTTACGCGGTTTTGCCTTGCTCTTGACCGGTATCTGTCCGATCAGTCCCTGTTTTTTTGCCTCACATAAGTCCTTCCACGGACATTCCTCACATAGCGGTGCACCATTTGGCACACAGACAGTTGCTCCTAATTCCATGAGCGCCTGATTAAATGCACCGGCAAGATTCTGGTGATATACCTGCATCCTCAGATCATCTGCATCCTCCATCCATGAAAAAACATTTTTCTCATTTCTGTCACTTGTCCCATGCATCAGTTTTTCTAATAATGTTTCCATCTGATTCCGAAAAGACTGTTTCATAATATCCGTGTCATCCGCGGAGACACGCGTCAAAACACGAAGTACATTTCCATCGACTGCTGGAACCGGGATTCCGTATGCGATAGATGCAATCGCACCTGCCGTATAATGACCGATTCCCTTAAGTTTCAACAACTTCTCATAATCTGCCGGAAGTTGTCCACCATAGTTTTCCACGACTTCCACAGCCGCCTTCTGCATATTCCGGACCCGGTTATAATACCCTAAGCCTTCCCAGAGTTTTAATAGTTCATCCTCCGGACAGGCAGAAAGTGCGTCTGCATCCGGCAGTGCCGTAGTAAACCGTTCAAAATATGGTTTTACTGCCTCCACTCTCGTCTGCTGGAGCATGATTTCCGAAACCCACACCCGGTATGGAGTCGGTTCTTCACGCCACGGCAATACACGTGCATGATTTAAAAACCACTGCAATAACGGGGATACCAGTTGCTCTAAGTCGTAATCTTTTAACATGTAAATCTCAAACTTTCTTTATTATATAATCTCCATATCACACCATCGGCCAGTTTTAGCGAACATTCCGTTACTATAAGTCAAACTGGCTGACAAATATTGCTATCTTCTCTAAGCATTTCTTAATAATGTCTTTGGAATAAGCATAAGAACAGCGGATGTAGCCCTCTGCACAATTTCCAAATGCGTCTCCCGGAATGACTGCTACTTTCTGCTCCTGTAACAGACGGCTGCAAAATTCCATGCTGGTAAGTCCTGTTTTTTTGATCGACGGGAATACATAAAATGCGCCTTCCGGTTCCGTCACCTCAAGCCCCATATTTTTAAATCCATCCACCATGATCCTTCGTCTTTCATCGTATTCTTGACGCATAACATCTATCTCTTCGTCACGAACAGGACTTGTCAGTGCTTCAAGGGCTGCCACCTGTGATGTCGTACCTGCAGACATCGTCGTAAACTGATGGATTTTATTCATATGAAAAATAACTTCCGCAGGGCCCGCTGCAATACCCATACGCCATCCGGTCATTGCAAATGCTTTTGAAAAACCATTTAATACCACACAACGCTCATACATATCCGGCAAGGCTGCAATAGATGCATGTTTTTTGCCATAGGTCAGTTCTGCATAAATCTCATCTGTGATCACAAAAATATCATGTGCGATCACAACCTCACGGATCGCTTCTAAATCCTCTTTCTCCATGATCGCTCCGGTAGGGTTGTTCGGAAATGAGATCAGAAGTACCTTTGTTTTGTCTGTAATTTTTTCTTCGAGTTCTTCCTTCGTCAGACGGAATTTATTTTCTGCCTTTAATGGGATGGAGACCGGAACACCACCGCACAATTCCACACATGGAATATAGGAAACATAACAAGGTTCTACGACTAACACCTCATCCCCCGGATCCACCAGTGCACGAAGTGCCAGATCAATGCCCTCGCTCGCCCCCATCGTGATCAGAATCTCATTTTCCCTGTCATAATGAAGTCCAAACTTTTCCAAATATTCTGCAGCTGCCGCACGAAGTTCTACCGTACCACGGTTGTCTGTATACTTTGTTTCCCCTCTTTTAATTGAGGCTATCGCTGCCTCCCTGACATGCTCCGGTGTCGGGAAATCCGGCTCACCAACCCCCAGTGACAGCGCTCCTTCCATCGTATTTGCAATATCAAAAAAGTCCTTGATCCCGGAATCCGGCATCTCTTTTACTACCTTAGATAAGTATGATTTACTTTTACCCATGGTTTTTCCTCTTTTCTGTGTCTTTGTATATTTTGACAAATGGTGTCCCAATGTGTAGCGGCTGGCAAATTACACAAAGCTGCGAACCATTTTGTGTCTTTGGTAGAAAATTAGAAAATCTTAGTATGTCTGTAGATACATAGTGTTATGTTGCCATGGACGGCAACATAAGTCTTAATGTCCCATGGATGGGACATTTAAGACATACACGTCACTCCGCCGTAACCTTTGACAGACATACTTAGTTTTTCTTATTTTCGGACAGTGGAACAAAATGAGTCTCAGTTTTGTGTAATTTGCCATTCGAAAATTCAAAAGACACCATTTGTCAAAATATCATACCACCTATCATATCACTTTTTATACCGAATTTATAGTGAATTTTTCCCATAATCTATTGACAAATTCCGGGAAAAGCTGTACGCTATTAATAACATATATTGTTAATTTTTTATCAAACTATTCAGGAGGGTTCCAAACGATGAGCGATTTTAACAATTTAAAACTGGAAGTTGCTGAGGAGATTGCTGTTCTTACAATTTCAAGACCAGCAGCATTAAATGCATTAAACAGTGAGACATTAGACGAGTTAAACACAGCATTAACTGAGATCGAAGCAAGAGATGACATCAAAGTTGTTATCTTAACCGGCGGTCCTGACAAAAAAGGCAACGAATTCAAATCTTTCGTAGCAGGTGCTGATATTTCTGAGATGGTAAACTTTACCGCAGCTGAAGCAAGAGCTTTCGGTATGAGAGCTTCCGTACCATTCTTCAAATTAATGAACATGCGTCAGGTAACGATCGCAGCTGTTAATGGTTTTGCACTTGGCGGTGGATGTGAGATTTCCATGGCATGTGATATCCGTATCGCATCTGACAATGCTACTTTCGCACAGCCAGAGACAGGTCTTGGAATCATTCCTGGATTCGGCGGTACACAAAGACTTGCCCGTTTAGTAGGCATGGGACGCGCAAAAGAGATGATCTTTACCTGCGATTCCGTTGATGCAGCAGAAGCTTACCGCATCGGTCTTGTAAATAAAGTAGTTGCTCCGGAAGAGTTAATGAACACAGCAAAAGCTATGGCTAAGAAAATCATCTCCAAAGGAAGCTACGCTGTTTCCGTTGCAAAAGCAGCAATCAACAATGGATATGACATGGACATCAAGAACGCTGTTGAGATGGAAGCAAACTTATTCGGCGTAACCTGCTCTACTCATGACAAAAAAGAAGGTATGACTGCTTTCTTAGAGAGAAGAGCTGCTGATTTAACAGATTTCTAAAAGAACATATAAAAAAACGGACTGAATCATCAGTCCGTTTTTTTTATACTCATATTCCAAATTTAATTTGCAGATAATCCCTAATTACCTCTACGCATTTTTCACGCCCCCATCAAAACCGACACCACCGGCATCGTCACCACAGCAAGAATTGCCGTAAGCGCAACTCCTCTTGCCGCCAGATCATAATTTCCATCATACTGCTGTGCAAGCATTGCCGTCATACTGCCGACAGGCGTTGCGAGCATCACCATACACACGCCCACAATCATCGGATCATCGACAAACTGTTTTATGATCCATGTGCCTGTAAGCGGAATAAGTAACATTTTTATTCCGGAAAACAAAAGCAGTCTGGTATCCGTAAACAGGTCTCTGATCTTAAAATCAAGAAAAGATGCCCCTATGACGAGCATGCTAAGCGGTGCTGTAATATTGCTTAAATTCTGTGCTGTCGTCACTGCAAAATCCGGCAGGAATATTTTTCCAAAATACAAAATCAATGCAATGACGCTCGTTATCACACCGATATTGCAGATATCCGACCATCTTATTTTTTCCTTAGCTTTCCCATTTTTTTTCATTGCACGAATGCCATAGGTATAGATCAAAAAATTAAATGGGAAGAAAAATATGGATGTATACAGCAGTGATTCGCCTCCGTATAGTACAGAGATCAATGCCGCATAAATGATAACTGCAAGCACGACAACTAACATCAGTTTTTCCGGTGCAACCGGGATCTCATTGTCCATACCTGCCGCAAGTATCATGGCGGGGTTACCGACATTAACCACCAGCCAGGATATTTTCTTTGAAGCCACTGCATCTAACACACCCATTTTTGCACACACATATCCCACCAGCATCATCAGGAATAATGCAATCATCTGCTGTAATAAAACCATACACGAAACTCCATTCTGCCGTACTAGAAATCCACTTTTCTTCCATAATAGACACAGTCCACAAACTTTTTCATATCTTTGAAAGAAACCGGAACCGGATTTACCGCAGTAGATCCTTTCATGGAATTTTCCACCAGAAACTCATAATCCGCGCGGTAAACATCTTCCGCGATTCCGGTATCACGGATACAGGCTGGTATATTTAATTCCCGCTGCAGTTCTTTTACCCTTTCGATCACATCCATGCCTAAAATATATGACAGCTTTTTATACTTTTCTGCCACATTTGGATCCTTCTTATTGTAGTCCATGGAGTACGGTAAAATCACTGCATTAGCAAGCCCATGTGCCAGATTGTATTTTCCTCCGAAAGCATGGGAAACTCCATGTACGATACCAAGTCCGCTGTTTGAAAATGCCATTCCAGCCATGCACTGAAAATTATGTACTTTTTCCCTGCTCTCTAAACTTCCGGTTTTCACAGATACCGGAAGCCACTCGATCAGTCCTTCGATCGCCTCTTTTGAAAGCGCGTATGTAAAATCATTTCCGTTCTTGTTGATATAGGACTCAAGTGCGTGTGTCAGCGCATCCATTCCAGTCTCTGCCGCCACGGATGCCGGAAGTGACTTTGGCAGTGCCGGATCTAAGATCGCCACCTTCGGGCGGATCGCCTCTGTCCGAATGGCAAACTTATACTCTTTTTCCTCATAGGTAATGACTCCCACATGCGTGACCTCAGAGGCTGTACCGGAAGTGGACGGAACTGCAACAAACTGTGTCTTCAATGTCAGACCACTTAAATCATGGTCAAAGACATTGTCAAAATCAAGCTCCGGGAAATCGTAAAACAACGTCATGATTTTTGCCGCATCGATTGGAGAACCGCCGCCGATTGCAACAATCGTATCCGGTTTCTCCTTCCTTAAACAGGCAAGTCCCTCCTTTGCCTGCGCAACAGTTGGATTTTTACTGATACCGGAATAAACTGCAACCTCACATCCGCTCTCCTTCAGATATTTCTCTGCCGCATCAATAACACCTGTCTGAAACATGGATTTTCCACCGGTCACAATGACTGCTTTTTTTGCACCGAGTTCTTTTAAATAAGACAATGCATTTTCTCCAACCACAAATGCATCTTTTGTAAATACCAGTTTTTTCATGTTCCGCCTCCTGCTTTTTTACGCCTTTGCCACAAACCGGTCATATTTCAGACCGGAAATATCAATGGATGCCTCTTTTCCCATTGCAAGCTCTGCTAAAACCATCGCTGCCGCCGGTGCGATACCAAATCCATGACCGGAAAATGCACACCCAATGACTAGACCTTCCAGTTCATCCACCCTGTCGATCACCGGGACACCATCGGAACAGATATCGTGGCATCCTGCCCAGGTACGCACGATCTTCGTATCATTCAGTGCCGGGAAATAGCCGCCAATCGCCCGGCAGATATAGGATGCGGTAATGCTTGTGTTATACATCTGCTGTGGATTTTTTGCATATGTCTCATGTCCGGAACCACCGCCAAACACAAAGGAACCATGTTTGGTCTGATGCCCGTAAAAGTCCGCTGCAGCTGTGCCAAGCATCTGCCAGAACATCGGCGGCTGTGCCTCTGTGACAATGGTATCTGCGATCTTTGGATTCATCGGTATATCGATCCCGACGGAATTTAAGATTGGTCTGCTTCCGATACCTGCTGCAACGACGACCATCTCCGTATCAAATACACCCTCATTTGTAAATACCTTTCTTACCTTTCCTCTGACAAGCCCTAATTTTTCCACTGATATGCCGCTGTAAAACTGCACACCAAGCTGTCTTGCTTTCAGATAATAAGCAAGTGTCGCAAGCAGCGGATTGGCATGACCATCTGTCGGACACCAGCTTGCCCCGATGACTTCATCTGACATATATGGACAGATTTTTTTGATTTCCTGCGCATCGATCATTTTTACATCCAGACCAACTGCGGATGCGTTGTCGGCAAGCTGTTTTAATTTAACCAGATGCGCCGGTGTTTTTCCGAGGCGCAGGTTGCCATCCTGATGATACTCCACATCCATACCAAGTTCATCTGAGAGCGTTGGCCAGAGATTTTTTACCCCATACATGGCAAGCGGAAGTTCTCTTACATCCCTTCCTGACTGGCGTACACCACCGCCGTTTCGTGAGGAACTTCCATTTCCGATCGTGGCATCTTTTTCAAGCACAATGACATCCAGACCGTTTTTTGCAAGATAATATGCTGTGGCATTTCCGATAATTCCAGAACCGATTACAATTACATCTGCACTTGTTTTCATAAGCGTTCCTCCAATTTAGTACATATCCGGGGTATCCCAGAGTTTTAAGACTGTTCCGATATCATTTTTTTTCGCATTGGAAAGGACTGCTGCCCCCCATGCCACATCCCATACCGGCATACCATAACATGCACAGGCAAAGGACTGTGTATCTGACGTTCTTTTGTATTTTCCGGCAATCACATCCGGCATGCTCCAGATATCTTCCCGTTTTATCAACCCCTCATGCACATAATCAAGGAAATACATTCCAAGCAGACGGTTTCCGCTTCCATCATTATGACGGAATCCTCCTTCCGGAAATTCTTCGCCACGCTCTAAGAGATTACTCTCATAAATCCCCCAGTTATCAACAACCGGCTGACAGCGGTTAACAAAAAAATCGTCATCCATTTTAAAGCGGGAGGATCCCAAAAACAGTACGCCGTCCTTTAAATATCTGCTGTTGACTTCCGGATCTGCACCGGAAGTTCCCATGCTGACAATATCAGAATCTGCGATTGCTTCATCCATCGTGTCACAAATGATAACGTCTTTGACCTGCGAACAATTTTCTTTGATAAAATCAGACATACGGTTTAAACTTTCCATCCCACGGCCTTTTAATTTGACGGTATCAATGGAAGGCCGTACATCTAAAAATGCCATCAGAGCGGTACGGTTAATTACCCCGGGACCGACTAACGCTACCACCTTCGCATCCTCTCTTGCTAAATATTTTGCGGCAACTCCGGGTACTGCGCCGGTACGCATCGCACTTAAAATGTTTGCCGACATATAAGCTACCGGTGCCCCGGTATCCGGATCATTTAAAGTCAGCATCAGGATGGAACGCGGCAGTTTTTTCTTTGGGTTTTCCGTGTTCGATCCATACCATTTTTCCCCGCAGAGATGGAACTTACCGCCAAGATAAGCCGGCATTGCAAAAAAGCGGCGGTCCGGTGCATTCTTTGGCATCCCAGGAAACGGCGGATCGTCCGGAAACGTTAGTGAAATTCCGTGGGAATTATGTAATTTTCCACCCATAACATAATCTCCGGTTCCCAGCAATTTATATGCTTCCTCACAGGTTTCCACACACGCATGCATATCCTTGACACCTGCTTTTATCATATCTTCCTCACTTAAATAACGAAATTCTATACTCATAAGCTGCCTCCTTTACTTTTTTATCAGTTTTTGTTTCTGTCATTTGCCAATATCCTCATCTCCATCGGACGCATCGGTGCTCTTGCGGTTGCCGGAGTAAGATCCGTGGGTTTTACTCCAAGTTCTCTTGCCATAATCCCTTTGACAACCTTTCCACAGGTCTGTCCCTGACAGAGTCCCATACCATTTCTTAAATATCTGCGCATCTCTGCAATCGTAAAAATGCCATCATGCACAGCTTTCCTGATTTCTCCTTTTGTGATCTCCTCGCAGCGGCAGACAATAACATCATCATCTTCCTGTGCAATAAATTCACCAATATCTGCAAAACGATCCTGTAATTTTTCCATGATCTATTTCCCCCTTTTGTAAAATCTTGCACTCATGACATACTCAGTCGGAACCTTAATGGTCAAAAGATTGGTGTGGTCAAATGCCGGAGATGTCCTGATATCCACGACTTCTGCCTCACATACCGCATCTCCCTTCCGGTTTAATGCCATGCCCTTCTCACCTTTACCCGGGAGCGGCATAAATTCATACGGCATTGTCACCGTACCCATTCCAGGCTCCACTTCTTCATTTACGAGAAAGATTGCCTGACCGGAACAGCTTGCCACGCACATGCCGCATCCGATACATTCTGCCGTCTCATCCACATCCGGGAGACTTGTAATCCTCTCCCCGATCTTGATACAGCCTTTTTTACATGCATCCTGACAGGGATTACATGGAATGTTCTGCGTACATTCAATGACCGGATGGATTCCTTTTATTTTCTTTACACCCGGAAATGTAAGAACCTCATCGCCGAGATAACCGTTTTTTAAAAGATTTTTCGAAACAGGAATTCCCTCTTCCGTTGTCTCAATATTTTTCCCGCGGTTTTCCGGTGCAAACATTCCCTGGCGCAGACTTGATAACGCAGTCTCAAACCCCTTTACTTTTTCTTCAAATACATCGCTGTCCACATAACTGAAATCGTGTGCCACCGATACACCGGCGATACGTCCTTCGATCATCGCCGAACTTGCTTCCTCAATGCCGGAGACATCGCCCGCCACATAAATGCCCGGTATGCTGGTTCTTCCATATTCATCACAAGAAGGAACAAATCCTGCTTTTTTCGGGTTATCCTCCATCGCACATCCTGCCATCTCCGCAAGCTGGCTCATCGGATTTAATCCGACCGCGAGACATACCGTGTCGACGTCAAAATGTTTCTCTGTTCCTTCTATAAAATGAAAACTGCTGTCTACCTCCGCGATCGTAACTCCTGTCACACAATCTGTTCCTTCGATTTTTTTAATGGTATGAGA
>ULXP01090262.1_pt1 | contig 12470 bp, 10 predicted proteins | sample 1961351 | NCBI WGS metagenome assembly ULXP01 (sample SAMEA4835840, study PRJEB28245) | human gut metagenome | biome: gut microbiome; material: fecal sample | place: Denmark | collected 2008 | reverse complement strand
TTCCAGTGCGAGATATATCGGCAAATATGCAGGTGACTGCAAAACAAATACGATATAAGGGAGAAGACAGCAGGAGATGTTGTTGTCAGAAAAAGATAATGGGATTTATCAGAGAAATAAATGCATCGGCAGAGAGTATGCCGGGAATTAGGAATATATGAGAAAAGAGGAAAATTTATGTGTGGAATTATTGGTTATACAGGCAGTGAAGATGTAAAAAGCGTGTTACTTGACGCTTTAGAGCTCCTTGAGTACCGCGGATATGACAGTGCGGGAATTGCTGTGGCGGATACTGACGCAAAACAGACAAAGGTTTATAAATGTGCGGGAAGAGTGAAAGATTTAAGAGCCATCTGTGAGTCAGAGAAATTCATCACAGAGTGTGGAATCGGTCATACCAGATGGGCAACCCATGGGGGCGTAAATGACACGAATGCACATCCGCATCAGGTTGGAAAAGTGACTTTAGTGCACAACGGTATCATTGAAAATTACAGAGAGCTGATCGCAGATTATGAGCTGGAAAGTGTTTTAAAATCAGAGACAGATAGTGAAGTTGTGGCAGCACTTTTAAATAAGTTTTATACCGGTGATCCGGATGAAGCCATCAAAAAGACAGTATCCAAATTAAAAGGAACGTTTGCTTTAGTTATTTTATTTGAAGATCATCAGGGCGAAATTTACTCTACCAGAAATGTCAGCCCGATCGTTGCAACACTCTGCAAAGAGGGAGCAATGCTTGCTTCTGACCTGACAGCACTGTGCCGTTTTACAAACCGTTATTTTGTTGTTCCGGAGTATCATATTTTAAAACTGACAAAAGATGCACTTGTCTTAAAGGATTTCAATGGGAATCAGGTTGAACCGGTCTATCTTGAGGTAGACTGGGAACTGAACAACGCCGGAAAGAACGGATATCCATTTTATATGGAAAAAGAGATCATGGAACAGCCGGATGCGATCGAGCGCACAATCACAAACCGCATCACAAGTGGAATGCCGGATTTTACAGCAGACGGTGTTCCGGATGAGATCTTTACACAGTGTGAGCGCGTTAATATTATCGCGTGTGGTACAGCAATGCATGCCGGACTTGTGGCACAGGCACTTGTAAAGTCAATCCTTCATATGCATATTGATGTTGATATGGCATCCGAGTTCATGTATTCAGATCCGGTTATCGATGAGAAATCATTGGTTATTGCAGTTTCACAGTCCGGTGAAACGATCGATACGTTAGAGGCAGTCAAGTATGCAAAAAAACGTGGAGCAAAAAGTTTATCCATCATCAATGTGAAAGGATCGTCTATTGCGCGTGAGAGTGATTATGTGCTCTACACAAATGCAGGACCGGAGATTGCAGTTGCGAGTACGAAAGCATATACGACACAGCTTGCAGTATTTTATCTGATCGTGGCAAAGATGGCACAGCTTCGCGGTGTTTTTTCACAGGAGGAGACACAGAGTTTTGTCCGTGAACTGCAGCGTACGCCGGATGTCATGAAAAAGGTGTTAGAAGGTCGTCAGGAGATCCATAAACTTGCCAACAAAGTGTTAGAGGCAAAAGATCTGTTTATGATTGGCCGCGGACTTGATCACTCTATTTTATTAGAGGGATCTCTGAAGTTAAAAGAGGTATCCTACATTCATTCTGAGGCATACGCGTCCGGCGAATTAAAACACGGACCGATTGCACTCATCACGCAGGATACACCGGTCGTTGCAGCAGTGACACAGGAAAAATTAATGTCAAAAGAGCTGTCAAATATCAAAGAAGTCCGGTCAAGAGGTGCGGATATTGTGCTCTTTATCAAGGAAAGTCTTGCAAAAGATATTGACCGTGCATACGATACGTTCCATCTGCCGGATATGCAGGATGAATTTATGGTAATGCCTGCGTCCGTAGCACTGCAGCTGCTTGCTTATTATGTTTCTTCCGACAAGGGATTTGATGTGGATAAGCCAAGAAACTTAGCGAAAGTTGTAACGGTGGAATAAGAGAGTAAAAATAAAAAGATATGTGGAAAAAAAGTGTCCGGGAATGGGCAAAAGACCGCGTATCTGAGCATAAAAAGATTGGGAGCAGCCGCACAAAGTATTTGGTGTGACTGCCCCTTTTACATTTAAACCAGTTCCGCGATCCGCGACACGGCCACATAAATTTCGGAAATCTTATACCAGGTACGGTAGTCAATGACGCCGGTGACCGGCAGACCGAAGACACGCTGGAAAACTTCGACAGCTTCCCTTGTGGCAGGTCCGTAGATTCCGTCCGGTGTAACTGTCGGAATGGCAGGGTAGGATCTTGAAATCCGTGCGAGTTCCTCCTGGATCTGGCGCACTTTTTCGCCTGTCGAACCAATCGTAAGATCGACTCTCGGCCAGGAAGCCGGGATTCCGGATACTTCCTCTGCCGTATTGATGTACATGTTGTTTCCGTAATAATAACGCAGAATTTCAATCGCTTCGTAGTTCTGGTCGCCTAAGAATTTGCTTCCCCACTGGCTCAGCCAGTTGCTGCAGGTCACACGTTCCCCATCGCAGTATTGTGTTAAGATCGGCTGACTGACGTTAGGTCTGGATAAGAAGTTCTGGAACATCTCATCCACGATGTCGGAAATACTCTGGAAAATGTTTCTGCCGTAGGTAAATTTCTGGTCATAGGCAGTGGAGGAGGTGATCGTGAAACTGTAGCCTTTGTTGCGGTACCACTCCGTGTACACCCGGTTTAACGTAAATGACATGATTGCAAGAATATTTGCGCGCAGCGTCGCATCCGGCCAGGTGGAATAGATCTCACTGGATGCCACATTTTTGATGTAATCCTTGTATCGCACATAATAATCGCGTGCGGTCGTATCGTTTGGCGGGCCGTCATGTACTACGACATATTCCGGTACCACGACCCTGCTTAAGACAATTTCACCGGTCTCAGAAATCGGTTTGATCTCCGACTCTGCAATTTTCGGTGGAAAGTCTCCCCAGAGTGTATTGACCGGGATTACAATGGTGTCTACCGGGTTTCCCGGTGCATCCATCTCATCCATTCGTACTTCCTGAAGCGATAACTGTTCCGAAAACAGTTCAATTCCTGACACAGTAAATGGGCGGAATCCTTCAGCGTCGACTTGAATACTATACTGCGAGAACGGCTGGTTTTCGCCAGGTTCCATCGAGTATTCAAGTGGAGGCGCAGGAAGCGTAATTTGTTCGGACATACCGGATGCATCTGTATTCACCTCCTCAACGACACTGTCCGGATCACCGGAATAGGAGATCGACACACGGGCGTTTGTGATCGGCCGGTTGCTTCCTCTTGCCGTGACATGGATCTTTAACGCGCCCTGATCGATATTATTTTGTGTATAGGCAATATCTGACATGAAAAACCTCGTAGATTCATTCATTCTATTATATGATGTGGTTTACGAAAAGTGTGCATAAATTATTTGGAGAATCATTAGAATAACGCAGGAGAAAATGTGGTTTATGGTTTGTCAATTAGTCGAAACAGAGGTATAATAACCATAATTGATGTAATGCCACAGGAAAAATATCTGTGGCAGTATTTTTTCCTAAAATCAGATATAAGGTAATAAAGATATATGACAAATTATAAAATGATCTTACAATATGATGGAACACGTTACCGCGGGTGGCAGGTGCTTCCGGCGGAGCTTACAATACAGGGAAAATTACAGGATGTTTTGAGTAAGATGGCAGGATATCAGGTGGAAGTTACCGGTTCCGGCAGGACAGATGCGGGAGTACATGCGAAAGGACAGACGGCTAATTTTCATCTGAAAGAGGAATGGGATGCAGATAAAATTTTAGCATATCTGAATCAGTATCTTCCGGAAGATATTGCAGTCTGTGAGGTAAAGAGTGTGGATGAACGTTTCCACAGCAGATATCAGGCGGTGGAAAAGACGTACCTTTACCGGATCCATACGGGGAAAATACCGGAAGTGTTTGAGCGCAGATATGTTTATGATTACACGGAACCGCTGGATGTAAACCGCATGAGAAAGGCGGCAGGATACCTGTGTGGAACACATGATTTTAAATCTTTTTGCGGCAATAAAAAAATGAAAAAATCAACCGTCCGGACGATATTTCAGATCCGGATCAAAGAACTTCCTGGAGAGATCCAGATTTATTATACCGGAAATGGATTTTTACAGAATATGGTGCGCATCTTAACAGGCACCCTGATCGAGATTGGGGATGGAAGAAGAAATCCAGAGGATGTGTTAGAGATTTTAGAGGCAAAAAACAGAGAAAGAGCAGGATATACGGCACCGGCGTGCGGGCTGACGTTGCTTGAGGTAACATATGGAAAAATGGTTTGTAATTAATAAAGGCGCTGATTTTGCAGGAATTGCAAAGCGTTTTGGGATAAGTCCGGTTACGGCAAGGCTGATCCGCAATCGTGAGGTTATGGGGGATGAGGCGATTGCAAGGTATTTAAAAGGCGGGATTGGGGAACTTTACGATCCGCATTTGCTTTTAGACTCGGACCGGCTGACAGATATATTGGTGCAGAAGATCAGAGAACAGAAAAAGATCCGGATCATAGGCGACTACGATATTGACGGTGTAATGTCTACCTATGTTCTATATAAAGGAGTCACACGCTGCGGTGGCAGGGTAGATTTTCAGATACCGGACCGGATGAAAGATGGCTACGGGATCAATGATCATCTGATCGAACAGGCAGATGAGGCGGATATTGATACGATCATCACCTGTGATAACGGAATTGCAGCAATAGACGAGATCGCACACGCAAAGAGCCTTGGAATGACAGTTCTTGTCACAGATCATCATGAAATACCGTATACGGAGGAGATGGGAGAACGCCATTATAAAAGAAGCGAAGCGGATGCTATCGTAAACCCAAAGCAGATGGAGTGTACCTATCCGTATAAAAATCTTTGTGGAGCAGCAGTTGCCTGGAAAGTGATACAGATTCTTTATGAAAAATGTGGTATTGCAGCGGAGGAGGCATACGGTTTTCTGGAAAATGTAGCGTTTGCGACAGTCGGGGATGTGATGGATCTGACAGATGAGAACCGGATCCTGGTAAGGGAAGGATTAAAGAGGATCCATACAACCACAAATCCGGGAATGCGTGCATTGATCTTACAGAATAAATTAGAGCTGGGGCAGATCAGTTCTTATCATTTCGGATTTGTGTTAGGACCATGCATCAATGCCAGCGGACGATTAGAAACAGCGAAAATTGCGTTAAATCTTTTTTTGCAGGAGGACGTAAAAAAAGCATCAGAGATCGCAGCAGAACTGGTTGATCTGAATGCACAGCGGAAAGATATGACTGCAGAAGGAGTAGAACTTGCCATGCAGCAGGTGGAAGAGGGAAATACAGGCAAAAAAGTCTTAGTGGTCTATCTGCCGGATGTACATGAAAGTCTTGCAGGTATCATTGCGGGAAGAATCAGAGAGGCATATCATAAACCGGCTTTTGTGCTGACGAAGAGTGAGGATGGGGTCAAAGGCTCCGGGCGTTCGATTGAGACATATTCGATGTACGAGGAACTGTGCAAATGCCAGGAGCTATTTACAAAATTTGGCGGGCATCCAATGGCAGCGGGACTTTCCCTTCCGGAAGCAAATGTAGAGATTTTCCGGGAGAAAATAAACGCATGCTGTGGGTTGACAGAAGAAGATTTTATTCCTAAGATAAAAATAGATATTCCCATGCCCGTTGATTATCCGGATATTCCGCTGGTGAATGAACTGTCATTGCTAGAGCCATTTGGAAAAGCGAATGTAAAACCTCAGTTTGCGGATAAAAATCTTGGCATTGACCGCGCAGTGGTAGTCGGAAAAAATCAGAATGTATTAAAACTTACACTTAGAACCGAACACAGATGTGTTATATCTGCGGTTTATTTTGGTGATGTGGACGCATTCCGGGAATATTACAGTAAAAAATATGGAGAAAACGAAGTGAATCAGGCATTTCTTGGAAGAAAAAATGAAATCCGGATGTCTGTTGTATATTATCCTGAGATAAACCGGTATCAGGGAAATGAAAGTGTACAGATCGTGATAAAGAATTATCAGTAAATGGAGGATATATATGTTTGGCGGCAAGAAAGAGAAAGCACTGCAGGAGGAGCTTTATACAATAAAAAAACAGATTGCAGAATACAGTGATGAATTAAAAGAACATTCTGTGCAGATGACGGCATCCCGCGTGCAGATGGAAGAAAATATTAAGAACCTTGAGGATAAGATAGAATGTGTGGGAGAACTGGCACAAGAGAGCAGCAACACAGGCAAGGAACTGTACAGTACATTTGTTGAAGTACATAATGCTGTGGAATCTTTTGAGGCAAATCATTCCATTTTCCTTGGACAGGTGGCAGAGCAGAATGAAAAGATCAAAGAAGTTTTTGAACAGCACAAGGCATTAAAAGAACCATGTGCACAGTTAGAAGAAAGTCTTTACCATGCAGCCAAAGAGCAGGATGGTCTTGGCGGGGTAACGAAAGAACTGGAAGATGATGCAAAAAATATGGGAGTGCTTGCATTAAATGCAGCAATCGAAGCAGCAAGAATGGGAGAGGATGGAGAGAAGTTTCTTCATGCTGCGGAGGAGATCAAAAATACATCACAGCGGTATGAGACGGCATTACAGGCATTGTCAGAACAGATCAGCACTGTGGCAGAGGTACAAAAAGAAATCAAAGAACAGGCAGTTCAGATTAATGAAATGCAGGGAAGCATTGCATCGATGGTCATGAAACTGTACAGTGACAGTGCACAGAAACTTTCCATATATGAAAACGGACAGACTTCCCTAAGAGAGTATATGTCCGGCAATGCGGTACCGGCAGCGGATTTCATAAAACAGGCAGGAGAAGATTTCTTAAAACTTGGAGACGAGGCAAAAGTGCAGATTACAGCACTGCGTGAGGAAATCAATGCAAAAAAATCTGCCGAAGATGAACTGGAGAAGATCTGTAACGGATGCAAAGCACTCCTGGATACAGAGTAAATATCGTGTAATGAAAAGATGCCTGCGGACAAAGCAGCTGACAGGGTATAGAGCAGCATAGAAATGAGGTAAAAAGTTATATGGCAAAAGAAGAACAGATGACGTATTTATCTGCAAATGGAACAACGAAGATCCATGCGGTAAAATGGATGCCGGAAGATGGAACGCATAAGGCAATTTTACAGATTACGCACGGTATGATCGAATATATTGAGAGATATCACGAGTTTGCAGAGTACCTGACAGAGCGTGGATTTATGGTTGTTGGTCACGATCATTTAGGACATGGCGCTTCGGTAAAAGATGAGACGGAATGGGGATATTTTGCGGAGAATCCGAGTGATACACTTGTTGCGGATATGCATAGTCTGCGCACGACAGTCCAGAAAGAGAATCCGGGGGTGCCGTATTTTATGATGGGACACAGCATGGGGTCTTATATGCTGCGAAAATATCTGTGTCTGCATGGTGAGAATCTAAGTGGTGCAATCATTATGGGAACCGGGTGTGTGCCGGATGGCACCATGAAATTCGGCATGACGTTGTGTAAATTTTTAGCTTTTTTCCGTGGCTGGAATTACAGAAGCAAACTTGTACAGAAACTTTCCTACAGTAAGCCATACCACAAATTTGACCTTTATGGGAAAGACTATACCAACAGCTGGCTGACAAAGGATGTGGAACATGTAAAAAAATATTACAGTGATCCGCGCTGTACATTTCTGTTTACCTTAAACGGGTACTATGGATTGATGGAAGCGGTATATTATGACAACCAGATGGAAAATATAAAAAAAGTACCGAAAGATCTGCCGGTTTTCATGGTTTCCGGGGCAGAGGATCCGGTTGGTGATCTTGGTGAGGGGGTAAAAAAAGTTTACCATATGTATAAAGATGCGGGCGTGGATGATCTGACTTACCGTCTGTATGAGACAGACCGCCATGAGATATTAAATGAGACAGACCGCGATCAGGTCTATGCGGATATCTGTGCGTGGATGAGTGTCAGAATTGCACAGATATAAAATATAAGATAGATTTACCTGCATAAAATATAAAGCAGGGATGGACAGTGTTAGTGAGGATTATTATGAGAAACAAAAAAGTAGTTAAAATATTATGTGTGATACTTGCAGCAGCGATGCCTGTTTCCTCCGGTGTGGGTGTGCAGGCAGCACAGGCAGGGGCAGTTGCAGCGACGGCAGATCAGACAGATGATGTGCAGAATGCAGCAGAAACTTCGGCAGAGGATTCTGCGCAGAATGCAGATAGTGACGATCTGGAAGGTTCCATTCAGTATTTGGATGATTCGGCCCAGACAAACAATTCTGATGCACAGCAGGATGGAAATGCATCGTCGGATCAGACGTCACAGGATATCAGCGGAACGATTGTGCAAAACGAGGACAGCGATAATGTCACAATCAAGGCAAGTGATAAACCGTACCTTGCGCTGGGAGCAGATCTTAATGATTCTCAAAGAGCGACGATTCTTTCTATTATGGGGATCGATGTTGCAAATCTGTCAAATTATGATGTGGTTTATGTGACAAATGCAGAGGAACATCAGTATTTAGATTCCTATATTTCATCCTCGCAGATTGGAACAAGATCGCTTTCTTCTGTTGTGATCGTACAGAGGGATAAGGGAAGCGGATTAAACATTTCCACAACAAACATTAATTATTGTACCGTTGGTATGTATAAAAATGCGCTGACTACTGCAGGGGTAACAGATGCAGATATTATTGTAGCAGGACCGACTCCAATTTCCGGAACGGCGGCTTTAGTAGGCGTATTAAAAGCATATCAGGAGATGACAGGAAAAGAGATCAGTGACCCGGTAGTTGATACGGCACTCAATGAACTTGTGCTGACCGGTCAGTTAGAAGATTCCTTAAAAGGTGTCTCCGACGCAGAAGTGGAAGAGTTTATTGCGTATATCAAGGCACTGATCGCCAAAGATGATCTGACAGATGATGCGGGAATCAACGGCGCAATCGATGAGGCATGTGAAAAATATGGTGTGACGTTATCCGATGATGAGCGTCAGCAGATCATAGATCTGGTAAAGAAAATTAATTCCCTGGGGATCAATTTAGATGGATTGGTCGATTATGCGGAATCATTGTACAATTCATTTAAAGATGGAAATGGTGGTTCGTCAGGTGGTATAGCAACGGTAGTTGGTGGATTTTTTAAAGCGATATTTTCTTCCGTGGGAGATTTCTTTAAAAAGTTATTTTCATAATAAATATATAACGAAAAGAGGAAGCATATGTTAGAGAGAAAAAGAAAATTAGACTGTGCAAATGGACGTGAAAAAGCAGATCTCGTATTGAAAAATGGAAATGTATTAAATGTATTTACGGAGGAAGTGTTAAAGGCAGATGTTGCAATCTGTGGTGACACGATCGTAGGCGTAGGTAAATACGAGGGAAAAGAAGAAATCGACTGTACCGGAAAATATCTGGTGCCGGGATTCATTGATGCACATATGCATATTGAATCCTGTATGGCGGCGCCGGGAGAACTTGCAAAAGTTCTTGCAAAAGCGGGCACAACAACGATCATTGCCGATCCGCATGAGATCGTGAATGTCAGCGGAACAAAAGGAATGGATTATTTTTTAAAATGTGCTGCAAAGCTTCTGGTAAATGTATTTTTTATGGTGCCATCCGCAGTTCCGGCAACGGATGTGGAGACGAACGGATGTGGTGAATTTCTTGCCTCTGACATGATGAAATATGTGGATAACGCGAGAGTGCTCGGACTTGGTGAGACCATGCGGTTTATGGAGTGTTGTGAGGGCGAAAAGAGAATGGCGGATAAGTTAGAGCTTTTTGCAAAGAAACATATTGATGGACATGCACCTGGAATCCGCGGAAAAGAAGTGCAGGCGTACCGTCTTGCTGGTGTGGAAAACGATCATGAATGTTCTACCGCCGAGGAGGTGCTTGATAAACTTCGTGCCGGACTGCATATTTATGTGCGTGAGGGAAGTGGAGCAAAGAATTTAGAGACACTGATTAAGACGATGTTAGATGCAGGTGTCTGCTTAGACCGCTGTGCATTTTGTACTAATGATAAACATGTGGAGGAAATCCGAAAAGAGGGACATATCAGTACCTGTATCCGCAAAGCGATCGCACTTGGGGTGCCGGTCGCAAAAGCTTATAAGATGGGAAGTTATCAGGCGGCAGAGTTTTACGGCTTAAAAAATTATGGTGCGATCGGTGCAGGTTACCGTGCAGATATCGTCCTTTTGGATGATTTAGAGCAGGTCAGACCGCTTGATGTCATGAAGGACGGAAGAATTCTGACAGAAGAGGATTATGCAAAAGATTACTCTGTTCCGGTTCCGGATGAACTGCTTCATACCGTTCATGTGGGTGAAGTCACCAAAGATAAGATCAAACTTTCCTGCAGTGGAAAAACAGATGTGATACAGATGAATCCGCATCAGATCGTGACGACACATCTGATTGAGGAAGTACCGGCAGAAAACGGCTATTTCAAACCGGATGGTGTCTACAACAAGATCTGTGTGGTAGAACGTCATGGAAAGACTGGAGAGATCGGTGTTGCACCGCTCAAGGGTTTTGGCGTGAAAGGCGGTGCGGTAGCAACCTCTGTTGCGCATGATTCCCATAACCTGATCGTTGCGGGCGATAATGATGAAGATATTTTAGCTGCGATCAAAGGTGTAGAAGAGAATCAGGGTGGATATGTTATCGCTTCCGGCGGAAAAGTAGTGGATGTGCTCCCACTTCCGATCTGTGGACTGATGAGCGAAAAATCCTGCGATGAAATTACCAAAAAAGTGGCGGACATATTAGAGGAAGCAAAGAAACTTGGTATTTCCGAGGATATTGATCCATTTATCACACTGTCCTTTATGGCACTTACGGTAATTCCGGAGATCCGTGTGACAGAGCGCGGCGTGTACCTGTTTGGAGAGAAATAGTGTTAAAAGCTGGTTTGGGCATATATGAAAAATGAGAGATATGGTATTGAAATAAGGATATCATATCTCTTTTTTTTGGCTTTATTTGTGTTTATATAAATTCAATGAAATCTCAATATCTTGTAATCTTTAGAATTTCTTAATAATATTTTACATAAAATAAATGTTGACAAATAAGATTATATGAAATATAGTATTGATAAATAAATAATATTGAAACATATAGAATATTATAAAGAAAAGGAGATGAGCGTATGGTATTTAATACAGGAGCCGCTCTCTTAGATGCGATCGTATTAGCTGTTGTGTCGAAAGAGGAAGAAGGCACCTATGGCTATAAGATCACACAGGATGTACGCAAAGCCATCGATGTATCAGAGTCCACTTTGTATCCGGTGCTCAGGAGACTGCAGAAAGATGGATGCCTTGAGGTATATGACAGAGAGTGCGGAGGCAGAAACAGGCGTTATTATAAGATCACGGAACCGGGGCAGGATAAGTTAGTTGAATACCGGAGAGAATGGGAAGATTATTCCATGAAAATATCAGCACTATTTTCAGGAGAGGAGCTTTAGAGGGTATGAAAAGAGAAGAATTTTTAAAACAGTTAGAACAGCTTCTGGATGGAATATCAGAAGAAGAAAAAGCGGATGCGCTTGCGTTTTACCGTAGTTATTTTGAAGATGCGGGCGAGGAAAATGAGGAATCCGTCATAGCGGAGCTTGAGTCACCGGAGAAGGTTGCCCAGAGCATCAAAAAGAATCTTGGCATGGAAAAAGAGAATGGATCTTATGATGCGCCGGCGGGCAGAAATCCGGAATGGAATAAGAATGATGATATGTTCGTGAAAAACACAGATGCACCAAAAGAAAAGAAAGGTGGCTGGAGTGCAGCAGCAATCGTATTGGTGGTTCTCACATCACCACTCTGGCTGACATTGCTTTTAGTCGTGGCATCACTTCTTCTTGCGGTCGTTGCGACATTGTTTGGCATTGCGGTTGCAGTGGTTGCAGTTATGGCATCGCTTGTGTTTGCAGGTTTTCTTTTGATCGGTTTTGGATTCAGTACCCTGTTTACCGGTGGAGTGGCTGTCGGACTTGGACTGACCGGAGCGGGACTTTTGGTATTGGGACTTGGAATCCTTGCAGTACTTTTGGTCGTATGGGTATTTGGCGTGTTCCTTCCGTGGGCAGTCAGAGAAATGATCCGTTTATGTAAAAAGCCGTTTGAAAAGAAGAAAGAGAGTGGGGTAGCAGCATGAAAAAATTTACAAAAATCACATTGATCATTGCAGCAGTACTGCTGGGTGTGGGACTGATCTTCTGTGGTATCAGCACCGCAATGGGAGCTTCCGTATGGCGTATGGCAAAGAATGGAGAACTCCGGTATGGAAACTGGCATATTGGTCCGGTGGGACTCTTTTATAGCAGAGATGATGAAGTTGATGATCTGGATGATTTGGATGAAGATGAAGAA
>ULXP01051900.1_pt1 | contig 12519 bp, 9 predicted proteins | sample 1961351 | NCBI WGS metagenome assembly ULXP01 (sample SAMEA4835840, study PRJEB28245) | human gut metagenome | biome: gut microbiome; material: fecal sample | place: Denmark | collected 2008 | reverse complement strand
CTTCCGATAACTGCCTTAGAGATACTATTCTTAACCATAATTCACCATCCAATTCCGTTCTGATTTTAATTCAATGATTTAATACATTAAATTTATTAAATTTTAAAAAATTATAACACATCTTTGATAAAAATTAAACAAAGCAACTAAACTTTTTTCTCTTATTTAATATCTTTTTTTAATATCTTCATAGACAACTTTATAAAAATCGTTTATATTTAGTAGTAAACGTTAAAAATTCTATTTCAAAATATTACTTTAATATTAATATAAGACTTATTAAAAAATTTATTTTGGATTAATTTAGATTGGTGAGGTAATTATGATTTTATCATGTAGTAACATAAGTAAAAGTTTTGACAGTAAGGTTATATTAGATAACTGCTCATTTCATGCAGAAGATAGAGAGAAAGTTGCAATAGTCGGAATTAATGGTGCAGGTAAATCGACATTATTTAAGATAATTACAGGAGAATTAAAGCCTGATGACGGAATTATAACCGTAGCTAAGAATAAAACTCTTGCATATTTATCGCAGCACCCTGATATAGCAGGCGGGCATACTATCTACGAAGAAATGTTAGATGTCAAAAAAGAGATTATAGAAATGGAAAGTACAATCCGTTCATTAGAAGCTGAAATGAAAACTGCCGAGGGTAAAGAATTAGAAAAACTTCTTGAAAGCTATTCTAAATTAACACATACTTTCGAATTAAATGACGGATATGCTTATAAGAGCGAGATTACAGGTGTCTTAAAGGGCTTAGGCTTTGCAGAGGAAGATTTTGACAGAAAGATATCAACTCTGTCAGGTGGACAGAAAACACGAGTATTCTTAAGTAAGATTCTGTTATCTAAGCCTGATATCATATTATTAGATGAGCCTACTAACCACTTAGACCTTAACTCAATTGCATGGTTAGAAGGTTTCTTAAGCAATTACAAAGGTGCTGTTATCATAATCTCCCATGACCGTTATTTTCTTGATAAAATCGTAACTAAAGTTGTAGAGATAGAGAATACAAAATGTACTACATATAATGGTAATTACAGCGATTATGCCACTAAGAAAGCCTCTTTAAGAGAAGCTGAACTTAAAAAATATCTTAATCAGCAGCAGGAAATCAAGCATCAGAAAGAGGTTATCGAGAAGCTCAAATCTTTTAATCGTGAGAAATCAATTAAAAGAGCTGAAAGTCGTGAAAAACAGCTAAATAAAATCGAAGTTGTAGAAAAGCCAAAATATATTGATGATGAAATGCATCTTAAATTAACTCCAAGGATTACAAGTGGTAAAGATGTATTATCGGTAGAAAATCTTTCTAAATCTTTTGGTGATAACCACCTTTTCTCAGATATTAACTTTGAAATCAAACGTGGCGAAAAAGTCAGTATAATCGGTAATAACGGTACAGGCAAGACTACCATCTTGAAAATAATAAATGGAATAATCGATGCCGACAGCGGTTCAACTAAATTAGGCAGTAAGGTTGAAATCGGATACTACGACCAGGAACATCATGTTTTAACTATGGAAAATACTTTGTTTGAAGAAATCTCAGATGCATATCCTGATATGACTAATACAGAAATTCGTAATGTGCTGGCAGCATTTTTATTCACTGGTGATGATGTATTTAAGCAGATTAAAGACTTAAGCGGGGGTGAACGTGGACGTGTTTCGCTTGCAAAACTTATGTTATCAAATGCTAACTTCCTTATTCTTGATGAGCCTACGAACCATTTAGATATTACATCCAAGGAAATCCTTGAAAATGCGATTAACAGTTATGATGGGACTATTCTCTATGTATCCCACGACCGATATTTCATAAATAAAACCGCTAGCAGAATTATAGAGCTGACTAATAATAAGATTGTAAATTATATAGGCAATTATGATTATTATCTCGAGAAAAAAGCTGAGTTAACAGCTATATATGCCGCACCTGAAGCCGCTGAAACCAAAGACACTTCTGCTGTTTCTTCTTCTAAAGCTGACTGGCAGACTATGAAAGATGAACAGGCCAGGCTTCGTAAAAAACAAAATGAATTAAAGAAAACCGAAGGACGTATAAACGAACTTGAAGAAAAAAACAATGCTCTTTCAGAAGAGATGAATAATCCTGATATTGCTTCTGATGTCGGTAAATTAATGGAGATTACTAAAGAAATCGAAGCCGTTAATAGTGAACTTGAGAAGCTATACGAATTATGGGAAACACTTGTATAATATATAAATACTCAGACTTTGCTCACACAAAATAGAATTAAATTATCTGTGTTAAGTAAATTTGCATATATAAATATCGAACTTTTGTAAGAATTGCTAATTTGTAAATATCTTTTTTGGCTCTTACGATTATTTATGTACATTCAATGCCATACATTTAAGCCGATGTGTCCGGCTATGTCACACACTTGATTTATGACGTATCGTGTGAGAGTTAATGCTGCCTGATGCAAAAGGTCGGTGCAGTAAATCACCGTTCAAGCGGAGCGCGTTTGATTAACTGCACCGTAATAACCTCTGCAGAAGGCAGCATTTACTCTCACTAGATAAAGGAAATATGAAAGCGTGTGTCATAGCCGGACATCTCGGCTTAAATGTATGTCTGTTGAATGTACACAAAATTTGAGCCAAAAAATGATATCTTACAAATTTACGCAATTACTTACAAGGAGTTTCGATATTTATATATCAAATTTACTTTAACAGATAAATATAAACTACATTTGTATGAGCAAGGTCTGAGCATTATATATTCTACAATAATTTATGGGCTTCGATATTCTTTATCGTATTCTTCATATGAAGAATTGCCAATTCTTCTGCTCTGTCCTTATCTTTAGCTTTTATAGCTTCAACGATATCTTTATGTTCTTTAATCGAATCACATACTCTTTCATTAGAAGATAATGTTTTCTTTCTTATTATTTCTAAATAGTGATGAAAGTCTGATAATGTCTTATATAACATTTTACTATCAGCCATCTCATATAATAATTCGTGAAATTCATTATCAAGTTCTAATACTTTATCAAATTTTTTCTTTACATAGTGAAATTCTGACAAGTCTGAAATCTCTTCGAGTTTTGAAATGTTCTCGTCTGTAGCATTTTTAGTAGCCCATCTTGCACATAAGCCCTCTAATCTGGCTCTCATCTCATATATATCCTTTAAGTCTTTTTTACTGATTCCGATAACATATGCGCCTTTATTAGGTATGATGCTTACAAGTCCCTCGAATTCTAACTGTCTTAGTGCTTCGCGAACCGGAGTCCTGCTAACTCCCAGTTCTGCACCAATTGTCATTTCTCTTAACTCATCATTTTCCTTATATTTCCCCGATAAAATATCTTCTCTCAGACGGTTAAATACCCTGCCTTGAAGTGAATATTTATCACTTACTTTAATCTGACCATCTTTATCCATTAACTATTTCACCCCTTATTTATTGTAATGCCAAGTTCTTCGCAGGTTTTATTAATAATTTCAACTAATTCATTATCAGCTATTACAGTAACTCTTCCGTCATCATACTGGTCATCAACCCATTTTTTAACTCTCTTAACTAATTCAGAACTCTTATCTACTTTCTTATCCTCTGATAATCTGTAGTATGTATTAATCCAATGTGCAATACCTGCAAGTCCTGATGTGTTAGATACAGCAACTAATACAGGACGTTTTAAGAATTTATCAGTATCAAATATATTATATATTTCTTCATTCTTAAGAAGTCCGTCTGCATGAATTCCTGCTCTTGTTACATTGAAATTCTTACCTACAAATGGTGTTCTGGATGGAATTTTATATCCTATTTCCTTTTCAAAATAATTTGCTAAATCTGTTATAACAGTGGTATCCATACCATCTAAAGTTCCCTTTAACTGTGCATATTCGAATACCATTGCTTCTAGAGGTGTATTACCTGTTCTCTCACCGATTCCAAATAATGAACAGTTAACACCACTTGCACCATATATCCAGGCTGTAGTTGAGTTAGTAACTGACTTATAGAAATCATTATGACCATGCCACTCTAACTGTGATGATGGAACACCTGCATTAGTAATAAGTCCATAGATTATTCCCTGAACCGAACGAGGGATAACTGCACCTGAGAAGTTGACTCCATATCCCATAGTATCACATGCTCTTATCTTAACAGGAATATTGTATTCCTCCTGAAGCTTCATAAGTTCAAGACAGAATGGAATTACAAAACCATATATATCAGAACGTGTAATATCTTCTAAATGACATCTTGGGCTGATACCTGTCTCTAAACATTCTCTTACCACGCTTAAATAATGATTCATGCACTCACGTCTTGTCATCTTCATTTTATAGAAAATGTGGTAATCTGAACAGCTTACTAAGATACCTGTCTCTTTCATGCCTATATCTTTAACAAGCTCAAAATCTTTCTTACTTGCACGAATCCAGCTTGTTACCTCCGGAAATTTATACCCTCTTTCCATACATTTATATACGGCATCTCTGTCTTTCTTACTGTAAAGGAAGAATTCGCTTTGTCTTATTATACCTTTTGGACCACCTAATTTATGTAAATAATCATATATTGTTACAATCTGGTCTGTTGTATATGGTGCTCTTGACTGCTGACCGTCTCTGAATGTTGTATCTGTAATCCATATATCCTCTGGCATATTATGTGGAACGATACGCTCGTTAAATGCTATCTTTGGTACCTGATCATATGGGAACAGATTATGATAAACATTAGGTTTATCTACATCTACCAAATGGTAAATATGCTCCTCTAGCTCTAATAGGTTTGTCTTTTCATTCATAATTACTGGTCTGTTATCCATTTCTTCCTCCGTCCTGATAATACCTGATATTTTTTTGTTTTGTATTATCGTACTTCTGTATTATTGTATACAATAATACATTTTATGTCAACACAAATTTTCACGTAACTATTATCCAAATTATTTTATTCTTTTTAGTAAATACATCTGTATTTTTTGACTCTTCGCAACATTAATCTATGGTTTTCCACACTTTCCACATAGTTATACACATTTTATCAGATTTCTTGTTGTTTTTTTTATTATTGTCTGACATCTTTTCTCCTACTTATTTTAATTCTGCTTGTTTTTTTTGGCTATTTACCTTATAATTATCATATTAAATGAGCGTTTGTGAAATATTCCATTTCACATTATCTATCATATAAAATATGCTCTAATTCGGAGGTAATTTATGGAAAATAAAAAGATAGTCGTTGCACTTGGACGTAACGCATTCGGTGATACATTTCCTAAGCAGCAGGAAAATGTTAAAAAGGCTGCTAAAGCTATTGCTGATTTAGTAGAAGAAAAATATGAAGTTGTAATAACTCACAGTAACGGACCACAGGTCGGAATGATTCAGACAGCTATGACAGAGTTCAGCCGTTTAGATTCTAAATATACTGTTGCTCCTATGTCTGTATGTGGTGCTATGAGCCAGGGATACATAGGCTTTGATTTACAGAATGCAATCCGAACAGAATTACTTAATCGTGGTATTTATAAACCTGTTTCTACTATTATTACACAGGTAAGAGTTGATCCTTTTGATAAAGCTTTCCACAATCCAACTAAGGTTATCGGTCGTTATATGACTAAAGAGGAAGCTGATTTAGAAGAACATAAAGGTAACTATGTAACATACGAAGAAAGTTCTGAGGGTAAAGGTTATCGTAGAATTATCGCTTCTCCACAGCCTATCGATATATATGAAATTGATGCTATTAAGGCATTAGTTGATGCTAACCAGTTAGTAATTGCTGCAGGAGGCGGTGGTATTCCTGTTCTTGACCAGACACAGGGATTAAAGGGTGCAAGTGCAGTTATAGAGAAAGATTATACTGCTGCTAAATTAGCTGATATGATTGATGCATCAGAACTTCTTATACTTACATCAAATGATTATGTAACAATAACAGATGAGAATGGTACTTCTACTGAACTTAAAAAATTAAGTATTGAAGAAGCTAACTCATTAATTGAAGATAATAAGCTTGATGCCATTACAACACTTCCTAAGATTCAGGCTGCTCTTAACTTCGTAGTAGCTAAGAAGGGTCGTAAGGCAGTTATTACTAACCTTGAGAAAGCTAAGGCTGGTATCCGCGGTAAAATCGGAACTATAATAAGCTAACAGAAGAATCAATCGTGTGAGGTATTTAATTTTGCACCTGAACAAATAAAGACAACGTTGCTGAAATACATAGACAATCTAATGCTTTTTACCTGACAGGTATTATCCATAGATATTTAGCATTAGAACTATATGACCAGAATTACAAATTTAAAATATATATACAAAAATGCAGAGACTATATAATCTTAAATTAATATATGCCTCTGCATTTATATTTAACTAACTACTTTTTCAAATCTCTGCTTTTGCTCTTTAGACATTTGTATTTACTCCATAAGCTCTATGTTTATGCAATAGCAACATAAATATTGACATTACAATAATATTATATTGCCATTGCATAAAAATGATAAATATTAAACCTTATCTTAATCTGTTTACTTCGTATTTCGCTCTTGTATTAATACAGTTTAAAAGGCTCATAAATCTTGTATCGATATCACCCTCATCAACTGTAACATCAATCGCTGCTGCCATATCGTCTATCAGTCTGTCTGTAATGCCATCTTTAATATTTATAAGCACTCTTCTTTTCTCTTCAAAAGTATCTGCATCTAAGAATTCAATAAGTCTCTTATCTGCACTTTCTTCTGAATCAACAGACTTTTCTTCTGAATCAACAGACTCTATATTATCAGTATTCAAAGTATCATTTATAATTATATCGTCTGTAAGATTAATACTTTCTTTTATGCTTATGCTGGCATCTACATTCTGATTAGATTTTATCTCATTATCAACTAATTCAAAACGATATTTCTGTTTAATATCCGGATATTTCTGTCTGTCCACTTCACTAAGAAACATATCATATGGTCTTGCATGAACTGCATAATCTCCATATAATTTCTGGTATATTACCAGTTTCTCACCACTTTCTGAATGAATGGCAACGGTAACTATCTGATATAAATTCCCTTTGAAATGCCTATATATCTGTCCCGGATATATAACCCTTTCTGCTTCTTTCATCTATTAACACATTCCTTCTAAAGTTTCACGAATTGCCTTAATGAAGTTCTCGCTGTTAAGAACTGTTGGATTCTCTATTGTAGTTATAAGAGCTAAGTCCTTAGTCATCTTTCCATCTTCAATAGTCTTAATACAAGCCTTCTCAAGCTTATCAGCGAATTCCATTAACTCTTTATTGCCATCTAATTCGCCACGTTTTCTAAGAGCACCTGTCCATGCAAATATAGTTGCTACTGAGTTTGTAGATGTCTCTTCGCCTTTAAGATGTTTGTAATAATGTCTCTGTACTGTACCATGTGCAGCTTCATATTCATAATATCCATCAGGAGATACTAAAACCGAAGTCATCATTGCAAGTGAACCAAATGCTGATGATACCATATCACTCATAACATCACCATCATAATTCTTACATGCCCAGATGTAACCACCCTCAGACTTCATTACTCTTGCTACCGCATCATCTATTAATGTATAGAAATATGTAATTCCTGCTTCATTAAATTTGTCAGCATATTCTGCTTCAAATATTTCATTGAAAATATCCTTAAATGTATGGTCATATTTCTTAGAAATTGTATCCTTTGTAGCAAACCATAAGTCCTGTTTAGTTGCAAGTGCATATGTGAAACAGCTTCTTGCAAAACTTTCAATAGAATCATTTAAGTTATGCTGTCCCTGAATAACGCCTGCACCTTTGAAATTATGTATTAATTCTCTTGTCTCATTACCATTTTCATCAGTAAATACTAATTCAGCTTTACCAGCACCAGGTACTTTCATCTCTGTTGCCTTATATACATCACCATAAGCATGTCTTGCAATTGTAATAGGCTTCTTCCAGTTCTTAACGCATGTCTCAATACCTTTTACTATAATTGGTGCTCTGAATACAGTTCCGTCAAGAATTGCTCTGATTGTTCCGTTTGGACTCTTCCACATTTCTTTAAGATTATATTCGTCCATTCTTGCTGCATTTGGTGTAATTGTAGCACATTTAACAGCTACACCATATTTCTTTGTTGCTTCTGCTGATTCAACTGTAACCTTGTCATCTGTTTCATTTCTGTGTTCAAGTCCAAGGTCATAGTACTCTGTATTTAATTCAATAAAAGGGCTAAGTAACTCCTCTTTAATCATTTTCCAGAGGATTCTTGTCATTTCGTCCCCGTCCATCTCAACTAATGGTGTTGTCATCTTAATTTTAGACATCGTTGTACCTCCAATTTATAAATTAATAATCGTATTATACTTTAATGATTTCCATCTGTAAAGTTTTTAAGCCATAATTCTTATTCAACTGAACTTACAGTATTTTCTCATTTAACATATTTTCAGAATATTTTACATAGTGATTTTATAATTTTATCCTTTATCTTATAACCTTATCAGGTAATTCTTTCTGCAGAATTACTGCCATCTGCTGGAATTTAATTGGTTTTAATAAAATTAGCTCTACATTATTCTCATTCAGACCTTTTTGGAATTCTTCCATAGTGTTAGCGGTAAGTCCAATAATAAACTGCTTCTTTCCTCTTTCGTTTAAATTTCTTATTCTTCTTACAGTTTCAATACCATCAATTCCTGGCGGCAGTAAATAATCCATAAAGACAAGGTCATATTCATTTACCATAAATTTATCAATTGCCTCTTCACCACTCTTAGCTATATCTACATCAATATCAAATCTTTTTAACATCTGCTCTAAAACATAATTATTTATTTCATTATCATCTACTATCAGGACTTTCGTCTCTTTCATTGTAAATGCTTCCGTAAATAATTTAAAATTTGACATATGCATATTCATATGAAGCAATATAAATCTCTCTTTTATTTCTTCTATCTGTTTCTTCAAAATATCTATATTATCTCTCAATGATTCTATACATTGAACGCTCTCGATATCTTTATCACTGTGTTTTTCTATTTTCTCAACGAGTTTATTCATAAATTTCAAAGAACTTATAGTACTGTTTGTAAATTCGAAGAATTCATTTTTTTCTACATTACACACATCGATGCCTCCATTTAATTTTTAATGTATTCATAAACACATATATAAAAACCACAAAACTATATTTATATATTATAACTGGGTCAATTACATTTTTCTATGTTTTTTTATTAATTTACGACATTTTCGTTCGACATAAACTGACATTTTAAGAAGATTTTATATTATTTTATTTATGAACGATTACTATTAAACATTTTACCTTAGAGATATATTATTTACCAGACCTCGTCAGTGCAATCTTTAAAAATATTATTTCCATATAATATAGTAAAAATGTACAGAATAATATATTTATATCCGCCATATATGGCAAATTGACGTTTTTTCTCTATTTTTCTTGAAATTTTTTAATATTGTGTTAAACTTGTTAAGATATGCGTTTTAACGTGTAAATTTTATCCTATTTTCCATATACTTACAAAGTATGATAAAGCAGGTTATTGTAAAATATATATTTTGCAGCACTAATTTTACATACAACTGATTATGGAGAAAACTAAGAAAGGAATGACAATTTTTTATGAAAATAAAAAGAGAAGATGTCAGAAATATCGCAATTATAGCCCATGTTGACCACGGTAAAACAACATTAGTTGACCAGTTATTAAAACAAAGCGGTACTTTCCGTGAAAATCAGGAAGTAGCCGAAAGAGTCATGGACTCAAATGATATTGAAAGAGAACGTGGTATTACTATTCTTTCAAAAAATACAGCTGTTAATTATAAAGGTATTAAAATTAATATTATTGATACTCCAGGACATGCAGACTTCGGCGGTGAGGTTGAGCGTGTACTTAAAATGGTTAATGGTGTTGTTTTAGTTGTTGATGCTTTTGAAGGTGCTATGCCTCAGACAAAATTCGTTCTTAAAAAAGCATTAGAACTTAACTTGCCTGTTATTGTATGTATAAATAAAATTGACAGACCTGAAGCGCGTCCTGCTGAAGTTATTGATGAAGTTCTTGAATTATTTATTGAACTTGATGCTTCTGATGAACAGCTTGACTGCCCATTCGTATATGCGTCTGCTAAATCAGGTTATACCATACTTGAATTAGACGATTCTCCAAAGAATATGGATCCATTATTTGAGACAATTATTAATTACATTCCTGCTCCAGAGGGAGATCCTGATGCTGATACACAGGTTCTTATAAGTACTATAGACTATAATGAGTATGTTGGGCGTATCGGTGTCGGTAAGGTTGATAATGGTAAATTAAAAGTTAATCAGGATGTTGTTATTGTTAACCATCATGATCCTGATTATAGAAAACGTGTTAAAATCAGTAAATTATATGAATTCGAAGGTCTTAACAAAGTTGAGGTTACAGAAGCTGCTGTTGGTTCTATCGTAGCAATTTCCGGTATTGCAGATATTCATATTGGAGATACAATATGTTCACCTGAGAATCCTGTAGCTATACCTTTCCAGAAGATATCAGAACCTACTATTTCTATGCAATTTAACGTTAATGACAGTCCACTTGCAGGTCTTGAAGGTAAATATGTAACATCAAGACATTTAAGAGACAGATTGTTCCGTGAGCTTAATACAGACGTAAGTCTTAGAGTTGAAGAAACAGATACAACTGAAAGTTACAAAGTATCGGGACGTGGAGAATTGCATTTATCAGTTCTTATTGAGAATATGAGACGTGAAGGTTATGAATTCTCTGTGAGTAAAGCCGAAGTTCTATATAAGACAGATGAAAATGGTAAAAGACTTGAACCAATGGAATTAGCTTACATTGATGTTCCTGAGGAATTCTCAGGTTCAATTATCCAGAAGTTAAGTGAACGTAAAGGTGAACTTCTTTCTATGTCTACTGCTAATGGCGGGTATACAAGACTTGAGTTCTCTATTCCTGCCAGAGGCTTAATCGGATATCGTGGAGAATTTATGACAGATACTAAAGGTAATGGTATCATTAATACAATATTTAACGGATATGGTCCTTATAAAGGTGATATCCAATATAGAAAACAGGGTTCATTAATAGCATTTGAAGCCGGTGAAGCTATAACTTACGGATTATATAATGCCCAGGAGCGTGGTACACTCTTCATTGGTCCTGGTGAAAAAGTGTACTCAGGTATGGTTGTTGGTCAAAATGGTAAAACTGATGATGTCGAAGTTAACGTATGTAAGAGAAAGCAGCTTACTAATACCCGTGCTTCAGGTTCAGATGATGCCCTTAAACTCTCACCAAAGAGAGATTTAAGTCTTGAGCAGTGCCTTGAATTCATTGATACTGACGAATTACTTGAAGTTACACCTAAGAGTTTAAGAATCCGAAAGAAAATCCTTGATCCTACTCTTAGAAAACGTGCTGCATTTAATAAGAAAAACTCTTAATTAATTTGTCATATATAAAATTTTATCGATATATAAAATCCTATAAAATAGAAAAACTTGCATACAGACGTTAATCAACAATCTGTATGCAAGTTTTTGTTTCATAGAATACTACATCCTCTGCTTTTGTTATATTCACTTTTCCTGCCGTTACTTCAATTACTTTTTTCGTAAATGCTTCATATTTCTCACTGTCACACACAATAATTATATTTACATTATCCGTATACAGTGTGTCCATAATATTAACTTTCTCATTTGCTGCAATATATTGAATCTTACCAAGTCCCGTATAATCTGTTATGATACTAAATTCCTTTCCCTGTTTCTTTTCTGCTATCACAGCATCTTCAAGTGCTTCTATACTTGCTTTCTGATAAGCTCGTACTAATCCTCCGGTTCCTAATAATACACCTCCAAAGTATCTGGTAACCACAATAACTGCATTAGTAAGTTCTCTTCCCGTAATTACATCTAATATGGGTTTTCCCGCTGTTCCTGACGGTTCCCCATCATCACTGAATCTCTGTATGCCGTCAACTACATATGCCATACAATTATGTCTTGCATCCCAATATTTCTTCTTAATTTCATTTATAAATGCTATTGCTTCTTCCTCACTTTTAACAGCTTTAACATTTGCAATAAACCTTGATTTCTTCTCGACTATTTCTCCTGTTCCATCTTTTATAATGATTCTTTCCAAAGTTTTTACCTCATCTGTCTTATATTTTTTCTCATATTTTTTAAATAATTATTTTGATGATTGTCAATTCACATCATCTTTTTTTACATTCTGATATAGTTTAAGACATATCATTAGCTTAATATAACTTATATATTATTTTTTTTCAATAAATTTGATTAAATCTTATATAAATGTTTAATAATACTATGTAACATATAACACAACTTTCAGTTTCCTGTAAATATGACATATTTATGTTATAAACAGAACTTAACTTACTTATATAATAAATATAACTT
>ULXP01009756.1_pt1 | contig 12570 bp, 8 predicted proteins | sample 1961351 | NCBI WGS metagenome assembly ULXP01 (sample SAMEA4835840, study PRJEB28245) | human gut metagenome | biome: gut microbiome; material: fecal sample | place: Denmark | collected 2008 | reverse complement strand
GGAGCCATAGCGACAAGACGGGTAACAGGAGGATCGTCTTCATTTAATGGATAAGGGCAACCTGTCTCCATCGGTTGCCGGGCTAAAAATACAGAAGCGTGGAAACTATTGATATTACCGCATTGAGGCTCTCGACTGCCCACTCCCGAATAATAAACAATAGCCCACGCCATGCTGTTATATCGTCCAGAGCAATTACTGGTAAATATAGCACTGACGTGAGCGTTTCTTGTCTATTATCCCCGGGAGTTGAAATTGTCGAGATTTCAATGCGGGATAATATCTTTAAACGCTCTTCGTTAACTTATGTCCTCCTTCAGTGACCTACGCTTAGATATGAGGGATTATCGCAAATATAGGAAGAATAATTGATATCCGTATGCTATGTGGGGAGAAGTTTCCTCGCGGATTGACATTTTGACAAAATGTAAACGGAAGTCCGTGAGAGTCGATTATTTCGGGCGGATGTACGTCTCGCTTCCAAATACGCAAGAAAAAAACAGCAATTGTTTAGTAGACAGACAGATGTTGGAAAATGGCCTTTTATTCTAGCGAAATTAATTCATCGTAACTCATGGTTTGCCGGGTGTTTGGGCTATTCCATAAGGTTACGATAGGGTTATAATAAGGTTATAACGCCTTTCTCATTAGGTTATAACCCTATTCTTAGCTGCTTACGATGCCCAACGTAACCATATGTGTCGCCTAACGCGGCCTTTCGCGTTGGCTTTCGCGACCTATTGTGTGTGAAAAGGGGGGCTTTCGAGGAGAAAAAGGGCACTAATGGCTATCTCCTTCTCATTGTTTTGTGGTTCTTGCGAGAAGGGGATGTCACGATATATGGCTTATATTGCTCAAAAAGGTGGGATAATGACCGTATTGCTATCGAAAGGTTTTCTGATATTTATTTTATTGTAAGTAATCCTAGCTAAATATAGAGTGGCGTGTTTTTATGAGAATGGATTTTATGATAGAGAAGAGAGGCGGTGATATGAAGACCGGCTATTAAAAATTAATTAAGGGATTAGGTCTTCTATGTTGAAGAAGCCTAATCCCTTAATCTATGAAAATAAAGATAATATATTACTTGATTTCACCATTACCCCATTCTGCGGATTCTACTCCAACTGTTACATTCTGCAATTCGATCTCAAAAGTATATAAATATTTTTTACTAGGCTTCCATCCGTCTGTAACTACCGGTAAATCGATTTTCTTTACATTATTAACATCACCTGCACTTGTGGTTACAGTGTAACTGATCACAGCTGTTATATCTTTTTCTGCATATGATTGAGGAAGTAAAAACATAGGATCTAGTAAGTCGGTAGCTGCTAGTGCTACGGTATTGTCCAACTCATTTGCTAAGTTCGTTTTTTCGATGGCTACGTTGTGGTAAGTATTATCCAGCACCCATATATTATCTGTGTTATTAGTGCTAAATGTATATGTTCCTGCATTCTTAATTTTGTTGGTTGCAAATGATAACTTAAATCCTGTTACGGTAATCTTTGTTGCTCCAGTGTACTGTGCCTTGAGCTTTGCTTGAAACTTAATTTGAGAAAGAAGGTGATCCATTTTGAATTTAACAGTACCTGCATCTACTGTAACTCCATCTATACTTGTGCTTGTTTTAGTAAGATCTGTGACCATATCTGCTACTAAATCTATTTGCGTATCAATTTCATCGGAAACAGTCAGTTTAATAGTCGGTGCTCCTGTTTTTGCTTTGTCTGATATTGTAGTGATACTAGTTGTTTTAGGGCTGTAGGCAAAGAAAGTTACTTTACCAAGATCTCCATCCTCATTTTGTTCATTTGGCCAATATTGTATAGGAGAATAAGACCATTTACTATCAGTATATGTAACGGCTTGATCGTACATGAAGTTTGGAGCTTTAGCTTTGTCTCCACTTAATGATGCCCATGTATCGACACCTGTATAAGTTGCTATAACATTGAATCCCGTTGTTTGTAGTTTGGTGTCATCCATAATACTGGCCTTCGTCTGTTTCCCCACATAAGTTCCGAAATTAATCGCATTGTCATTCTTAGCTACTAATGTGCCAACCTCGTCTTCGCTTGAGCAGCCCGCCAATACTACTAGGCTTAATGCTGCGATGAATAAATTTGTCTTCATAATGTTTAGTCTTTTAATGTTGTTTTATGTTGTTACTATTTATCATTCTATAGTTATGCGGGGATTACGATATTCGTCTCATCTCCCCAATTGTCTACTGTTGCGTCGAATCCCCCTTCGCCGCCATTCTTTTCCGGCTCCACGTTTGGCAGCTCCAAAGGAATATCCTCGGGAACTTCTTCCTTATCGGGATCAATTTTCGTACCCAGCACCACTTTCACCTCTTTCGTCTCATTATTGATCGCGGCACGTGGAGCTATATCATATTGCTTCGTAATGACCGTTTTGTTATCGACCAATAAGATGGAGAGCGTAAGCAAATTACTGATCTCATCCGTGGCCTTCGATGTGACGTTCGGCCTGCCGAGTGTCAAGTAAGAGCCGGATAAGATACCATCGGTCGTTGAGTTCTCGTGAAAGGTCTTTTCCGAGAAGTCCACGAGTTGCGTCGCTACGCTACTCCCGGTCTTTCTATCCGCTATCCAATATGTATCCGCCATCCCTTTGATCGATCCCCTCGCAGTCCGCACGTTGTGCAATCCTTTTATCTCTAAGGACAGATGGGTCGTGAAGATTACCTTCTCGGGCCGGCAAGCCAAGGAAAACTCCTTTCCCTCCTTAAGGTTCGTCCGTACCATCTCTTGCGTCACCTCAAAACCCTCCAATGTAGCTACCGCTAAAGGTTCCGGATCGTAGATCAGCCGCTCTCCCTCGGTGGGCGTGTACCAATCGCTATCCGTCGTCTTCATCACGATCCGCAGGGTGCTGTATTGATCTTGACCTTCGATCGTGAGATAACTGTATTCTTCGGCCGCTTGGTTAAATACCACTACGTTATAGATCCCTTTCCTCAATCGCACCTCGTCACCCGTGACCGTGTTGGTAAGGAAACGGCTTGGCTCCCCTCCATCGACCGGGTAAAAGAGCACGGTCATACCATCCGGGTCGATACCGCAAGGACCCCAATCTATGTCGAGGCGCACGGCGCAACGGTCTACATACTCACCGATCATAGTCTCTTTCGAGCATCCCGCCAATCCCATGACAAGCGAGATCAAGATGATAAATAACCGGCTCTCTCTCATCGGATACTCGTTTTCTTTAGCCCGTTGATATTGTTCGCGATCCCTTTCCTTTCATTGCTTAGATTCAAGGAACTATCCTTCGATAGGAAAAACGGCGACAAGGTCAATTCCTTATGCTTCTCCGTATCCCCCTCAACCTCTACCGAACGGATCGTGGCGACATATAACGGGATCACCTCGTCTTGACATGCCTCCAGATCCTCTAGAGAGGAGATATATGCTTCCGCTTCCTCGAACTTCGACATATTACGAAAACCTATGTTTTTCGCGTCGTAATTGAAAACCAATACATTATATTTATCCGGTGGTAAGAACAGGGTGATGCCATTGGCGTTCCCATCCGTCTGTATCATCGGCCCGCCCTCCGACGGGTAGATACAATAGCGAAGTTTCTCCGGTACCGGGGAACCTGCTACCACGCTATCCCAACGAAGGGTGCAAGTGATGTAGCCCGTGCCTCTTTTCTCCGGTTCCTCGGATCTCTCGCAACTACATTCCAGCACCATGCCGATAATGAATAAAACCGCGATAGAGATCTTTAAGATAATACTTGTCTGATTGTACCTATACATTTTAGTTATCTTTGAAAATCAATTATGATTGACCTTCTGAACGCAAATGTATAGGGAATGCTAAAGGGGAGAATTGTTATTTTTGTCCAAAGAGTTGCAAAAGTTGAGAGATTTTAAAAAAATCATTGAATATTATGTATTTTCATCCTTTAGAGAACGGACAGAGCGGGGAGATTGGCCGAAATTAGCCCTGCAGAAGTGCGAGAAGTTAGAAAGCGATTCAAAACCATACTTGTAACAAATCTCGGATATGGAAAGCTCGGTCATGATAAGGTTGTTGTGGATGTCTTGGCATTTGCGCTTCAGCATCCATTGATAAGCGGGCTCTCCGAACGTATCCTTGAAGATACGGCGGAAGGTGGGTACACTGTAGCCTCCCAATTGGGCGAAGGTCTCCACGTCTTTCGCCTTTTGGTAGTTCTGCATCACGAAATACTGGAAACTGTGGCTATACCGGTAAATCGGGGCGTAAAAGGCGGCTAGCTCCTTGATGGGGTAGTAGCAGTTCAGCAAGTAGACCATCTCCGAGCGTTTGGCTTGCATCAGTCCGGAGCATCTTAAATCATCGTTGAGGTAAAGCTTCATGCCCTCGATGAAGAGTTGTATCGGCGGGACCATCGTCATTACGATGGGCTGCTGGCGTTCGTTCTCCACGATGGAGATGCCTTTGTTGAAACGATTGTCGCATATGTTTTGCGGACGCTCGAAGAGATAGATGATACATTCGGTGTAGTCGAGTACCTTGCACTCCACTTTCGAGCCGATCGGTTGCAATACGAACTGTCCGCCCCGGAACGTGGTGTCCGGGTGCTCCTCGCTGTTCAGCCAGATCTCTCCCTTGATCAGGAAGAATACCATGTTCTGCATGCATCTTGTCTGAGGGATCACGTACCCTTTCGGATAAAGACGATACTTGAATATGTCCCTCTGGTAAAAACTACAAGAGGAACAGTCGGTATATTTGGTGCAGCGATGGTCGGTTAACATATGTTGTTGTCTTTATAATTTTACTTTCTTTGTCTTGCCCTCGCTCTCGTTGTGAAAGCGATCTACGGCGGTCACTACATAGCGATATTTTACCTTTCCTTTCTCGTAAGGCATCAAGTAGCCGGTTTCCCGGGTGATAGCCACGATCTTCGAGGGATCGCTCGTGTCTATCGGCTCCTTGTCGTTAAAGCGATAGACCACGAAATAGGAGGCTAGCTCCGGATTCGTGGGGCTTTGCTCCGCTTGCCAATGTAACAAGAAGCCTTTAGGTGTCCATTCGGTCTTTAGCTTGCTTACGTCTTTTGGCGGACGGTTATGCATATGGGTATAGGCCGGGATAAGGGCCGGGTAACGGTGGTAGTTCCGTTTCAGGCTGTCGGCTACGCCCTTGTTGTTCCATAGAATCTCATTGGCGGGCCAGAAACAATTGCCGCTCACGTGAGGCAAGGCACGCTCGTAACGCATCTTGCGGGTTAATTGGTCCGCTTTCATGGTGCGGGCCACGTCTTGCCCGATATATAAATGACCTCCGTTGGCGTTTTTGTCCCACCATTTGATAAGCGTGATGTAATCTGCTGCCGGGTGTCCGATCTCCCAATAGATCTGGGGGATGTTATAATCGATCCAACCTTGCTGTACCCAATAGGTGATATCGGCGTAGAGGTCGTCGTAGTTTTGCAGACCGTTGGTATTGCTACCCGATCCGTCTGCGGTGCTTTTCTTGTTGCGGTAGATGCCGAAGGGACTGATACCGAAGCGTACCCAAGGCTTGGTGAGCAGGATGGTACGTTTCAATTCCCGGATCAGGGTATTCACGTTCTCCCGGCGCCAATCGTTCCTTTGCGCCTCGCTGTATCCTTTTCGCAAGCCGTATTTCCGGAAGCTGTTATCATCCGGGAAAGGCATACCCGCTGCGGGATAGGGATAGAAATAATCGTCCATATGGATAGCGTCCACGTCGTAACGGCCGACGATATCACGCACTACCCGGCAGATAAACTGACGGCTTTCCGGCAATCCCGGGTCGAAAAGGATTTGTTTATTATAGGTGACAAACCATTCGGGATGCTTATGATAGATGTGGGAATCGGCGAAACGGGTGTTTCCCGCCGTGCTCGCCCGGTAAGGATTCAACCAAGCGTGAAACTCCATGTTCCGTTTATGGCATTCTTGGATTAGGAAGGCCATCGGGTCGAACTCACCTGCCGGGGCTACGCCCTGCTCTCCGGTGAAGAAGCGACTCCACGGCTCGATATCGGATTTATAGAAAGCGTCCGCCTCGGGGCGCACCTGAAAGATGATGGCGTTGATGCCGCATGCTTGCAGGTAATTAAGCTTGCGGATGAAGTCTTTTTTCATCCGGGCGGGAGTCATATCCTTGTATTCGCCTTGAAAAGCGGTCTGTATCCATGCTCCCCTAAACTCTCGCTTGGCCTCCTTGCCCGTACTTGTAGCCGGACGAGGCTTCTCGCGAACCGTAGAACATGAGGTTATCGCACAAAAGAGAATCGCTACTAAGAAGCGAAAATATTTAATGTACATGGGTGCCTTGCTGTGTTTGTCTATGAAATTTTCAACAAATGTAGAAGATTCCCTGTAAATATGAAATATTTCACCCTTGTTATTTTATTTACTTGGCAGTAGAGACGAGGCACACCCTGTCTAACTGTGTGAATTAGTTCGATGAAGATAGGGCAGAATCGGTTAGTTTTGGCTATCTTTGCGTTAAAGAAAAAGATAAAGGTAATATGTCTGAGAGCAATTCGATTTTCATCAAGGGGGCACGTGTCAACAACTTGAAAAATATAGATGTAGAGATTCCGAGGGACAAGCTGGTGGTGATAACCGGGCTGTCGGGGAGTGGAAAATCATCGTTGGCGTTCGATACCCTTTATGCGGAGGGACAGCGTCGGTATGTAGAGAGTTTATCTGCTTACGCCCGCCAGTTCTTGGGGAGGATGAGTAAGCCGGAATGCGACTATATTAAGGGAATACCGCCGGCTATCGCTATCGAGCAGAAGGTGAATACCCGTAATCCGCGTTCCACGGTCGGTACATCTACCGAGATTTATGAGTATTTACGCTTGTTATATGCTCGCGTCGGGAAGACGATATCGCCGGTTTCCGGCACCGAGGTGAAAAAACATCAGGTGAGCGATATTATCAAGGAGGTCATGCGATACCCCGAGGGGACTCGTTTTGCCGTATTCGCCCCGGTTGTCTTGCCGGAAGGCCGGGATATGAAGGAACAGCTGGAGATCTTGCGGAAAGAAGGATATGCCCGTCTGTCGGTGAATGATACGGTATATCGTATCTCGGAGGTACTGGCCAGCGAGGAGTTGCTGTCTTACCCGATCGAGTTGTTGGTGGACCGCTTAACGGTATCGGACGATAAGACCTTGAAAAGCCGTTTGGCGGATTCGGCCGAGACCGCTTTCTTTGAGGGCCATGGTACCTGTTTGATCCGTATTTATACGGAGGAAGAGGTAGTCGTGAAGGAATTCTCGAAGAAGTTCGAGGCGGATGGCATGATATTCGAGGAGCCTACCGATATGATGTTTAGCTTTAATAATCCGTTGGGCGCTTGTCCGACTTGTGAGGGGTTCGGTAAGGTGCTGGGCATCGATGAGAATCTGGTGGTGCCCGATAAAAGTTTGTCTGTCTACCAAGGAGCCGTGGTTTGCTGGAAAGGTGAGGTGATGGGGGAATGGCTGAAAGACTTTATTGTGAAGAGCGAGAAATATAACTTCCCGATCCACCGCCCGTATTACGACTTGACACAGAAAGAGAAAGATTTGTTGTGGCATGGGGCGAGAGGTTTACACGGCATCGACGATTTCTTTAAGTTCGTGGAAGAAAATCTTTATAAGATACAATACCGGGTGATGCAAGCCCGCTATCGGGGAAAGACGACTTGCCCGGTTTGTAAGGGGAGCCGCTTGAGGCCGGAAGCGCTGTATGTGCAAGTGGGTGGTAAGAATATCGCCGAGCTGGTAACGATGCCGGTTTCGGAGGCAAAGGCTTTCTTTGATCAACTGGAACTGGACGAGACGGATGCGGCGATCGCTAAACGTTTGCTCACGGAAATCAATAATCGCTTGCAATTCCTGTTGGATGTGGGGTTGGGTTATCTGGCTTTAGATCGCCTCTCGGCCTCTTTATCCGGAGGAGAGAGCCAACGTATCAATTTGGCTACCTCGTTGGGTAGTAGCTTGGTGGGTTCGTTGTATATTTTGGATGAGCCGAGTATCGGTCTGCATTCCCGGGATACGGATTTGTTGATCAAGGTATTGCGACAGTTGCAAGCCTTGGGGAATACCGTGGTCGTGGTGGAGCATGATGAGGAGATTATCCGTGCGGCGGATTATATCATCGATATCGGTCCGAAAGCAGGGCGTTTGGGGGGCGAGGTCGTTTATCAAGGCGATGTGAATAACCTCCGGAAATGTACCGATAGCCATACGGTACGTTATTTGACGGGAGAGGATCAGATCGAGATCCCGCCTTATCGGCGTCCGTGGAATAATTATATAGAAGTGACAGGGGCTCGGAAGAATAACTTAAAGGGTGTGGACGTGAAGTTTCCTTTGAACGTGATGACGGTGGTTACCGGTGTGAGCGGTTCGGGTAAAAGCTCCTTGGTTCGTGATATCTTCTACGAGGGCGTGAAACGTCATTTGGATGATGCCGCCCGCCTGACCGTGGATTGCTCCGGTATCAGTGGTGATTTGAATATGATTCAGGCGATCGAGTTTGTAGACCAGAACTCGATCGGAAAGAGTTCTCGCTCGAACCCTGTGACGTATATCGGCGCTTACGATGAGATCCGTAAACTATTCGGCGAGCAGCCCCTAGCGAAACAGATGGGATATAACGCCGCCTATTTCTCCTTTAATAAAGAAGGAGGTCGCTGCGAGGAATGTAAGGGCGAGGGCAAGATCACGGTAGAGATGCAGTTTATGGCGGATATCACCTTGGAATGCGAGGCTTGCCACGGCAAACGCTTCAAGCAGGATGTATTGGATGTAGAGTATCAAGGCGCTAACATATACGATGTATTGGAAATGACCGTGAATCAAGCGATCGAGTTCTTCGAGAAAGGTTCCGGCTCCCAAGAGAAGAAGATCGTGAAACGCTTGAAACCGCTGCAAGACGTAGGTTTGGGCTATATCAAGTTGGGACAGACTTCCTCCACTTTATCCGGTGGTGAGAACCAACGTGTGAAACTGGCTTATTACTTAGGCCAAGAGAAGCAGCAACCTACCTTGTTCGTTTTCGACGAGCCTACAACCGGTTTACATTTTCATGATATCAAGACTTTGTTGAAAGCTTTCAATGCCTTGATCGAGAAAGGTCACTCCGTGGTAATTATCGAGCATAATATGGATGTGATCAAATGTGCGGATTATGTGATCGATTTAGGACCGGAAGGCGGAAAGGCCGGCGGGCAGTTGGTTTGTGCCGGTACACCGGAGGAGATAGCGGCTTGCGAGGCATCCTATACCGGAAGGTTTTTAAGGGATAAGTTATAAGGAGACGATATAAAAAGACAAATGTAAATAGCTCCTGCCCGAATATTCGGATAGGAGCTATTTCTTGTTCGCCCGACATGGGCATAGTCTAACGGGTGCAAGTCCCTAACGCAGCCTAATAGCGGCAAGCGTACAGCCCAAGGCAATGGTGTCCGTAGCGATGCGGAATCTGAAGGAAGCCGTAGGCAAATCACTGACTTGACGAACAGAAACTTGATATTAAGGCATATGCTCGTGGGTAAGGTCGCAAGACGGACTAAAGCCCTATAGCTATTCGGAACGAGTGGTGTAAATCAAGCAAGTATAAGTGAGAAAGATTATGTTCTTAATCGGGGAGGTCTCACGGACACAGCAAATAGTTTTTTTTTTACGAAAGTTGTGGAGTAAAGCTTGCCGTGAGAAGTCTGCGGACGCCATAGTAGTGGGAAAAAAAAGTCAATACAACCCACGAAGGGCAGAACCTAATAATTAAGCGAAAGTAATTGAAACGTACTGTATGAAAGAAAGAATGCAGAAAACATCAGCCCAAGCTAATGACTGCCCTCAAAGAGATAGGTCTGCAACCGAAAGGTATGAGGGAGTGCAGACTTTCATGTGGATATGTGAAGACAACTTCGCGGAAGTACCATTCGACAAGGCACATTTATTGGAACTCATTCTCAGTCCCGACAATCTAAACCGTGCGTACAAGGCAGTGGTAGGCAATAAGGGCAGTGGCGGTATTGACAAGATGTCGTGTGAGCAGTTGCTAGCGTGGCTCTTGGCCAACAAGAATGAGTTGACAAGTTCCTTGCAACAAGGGACATACCGTCCCAATCCCGTCCGCAGGGTAGAGATACCCAAAGACAACGGAAAGAAGCGGCTGTTGGGAATACCCACTGTGGTAGACCGATTAGTCCAGCAAGCCATCAACCAGGCACTGCCCCCAATCTATGAGCGACAGTTCTCTCGGACGAGCTACGGCTTCCGTCCCAAGCGGAGCTGCCATAGTGCGCTACGAAAGGCGCAAGAGATAATTGAGAGCGGCTACCGATATGTGGTCGACCTCGACCTTGAACGCTTTTTCGATACCGTAAACCACAGCAAGCTCATAGAAATCCTCAGCCGCACGATAACAGACGGCAGAGTAGTCAGTCTAATACACAGATATCTAAGCAGCGGAGTAATCACCCGAGGACTTTTTGAAGCGAGCGAAGAGGGCACACCGCAAGGTGGACCTCTAAGTCCGCTGTTGAGTAACATAATGCTCAACGAATTGGATAAGGAACTTGAACTCCGAGGACACCCCTTTGTCCGATATGCCGATGCTGCCATGATATTCTGTAAATCCAAACGAGCCGCACAGCGTGTAAAGTCAAGTATCACACGATTTATCGAGGGGAAACTCTTTCTGAAAGTAAATCGGGAGAAAACCGTAGTGTCCTATGTACGAGGAGTTAAATTCCTCGGCTACTCCTTTTATGTAAACAAAGGCAAATGTCTGCTAGCTGTACACCCCAAAACCAAAACCAAGATGAAAGCCAAGCTGAAAGAGTTGACGAGTCGCAGTAATGGTTGGGGGTATGAACTCAGGAAACAGAAGCTGAAAGAGTACATACTGGGTTGGATAGGGTACTATCATCTTGGTCAGATAAAACGGCTTTGCCTTGAAACCGATGAATGGTTAAGGCGACGGATACGAATGTGTATATGGAAAGCATGGAAGAAACCCAAGACGATGATAATCAACCTCAAACGATGTGGCATAGCCGCCCGGCAAGCCTATCAATGGGGGAACACACGTCTTGGTAATTGGCGTATAGCCGACAGCCCGATCTTGACACGAGCCCTATCAAATGAGAATCTGAAAAAGGCAGGGTATATCACGCTGACGGATAGTTATCTCGAATGGTATCCAAAATAGGAACCGCCGTATGCCGAACGGCACGTACGGTGGTGTGAGAGGTCGGAAAACGAAAGTAGGAAGAAAGCTTTCGTTTTCCTCCTACTCGATTTAAGAGGAATGGGAGCATTCCCATTAATATCCTGGGTTTTGCTCGATGATTCCATTTTTCGCAAGGTCTATAACCGCTTGCGGTATCGGGCCGTATTCGTGGGTCCCTTTGATGAAACGGGCATTTTGGAGATGAGAGCGGAATGTCTTCTCATGCTCGAAATAAGTGTTCATCACGTCTGAGGCGATTCCCCAACGGACTAGATCAAAGAAACGTTCACCTTCTAAGGCGAATTCCAGACGTCGTTCGGTACGTAAGGCTCGGATCGCCTCCTCTTTGTCGGAAAATGACGGATATAATCCGATCCGGTATTTGGCGGCATCCGCTGTCCCGTCAGCGGTTTTTACGGTCTGGCTGTTCATGGCACGCTCGCGAACTTGGTTGATGTATTTCAATCCGGTAGTCAAATCGCCTAGTTCGATAGCAGCTTCGGCACGCCACAATAACACGTCCGCATATCGAATAATATAAACATTCAATGCGTTTACGTATGGCCAGATAGCCAAATAGTAACTTGAGTTCTTGGAGACAATACGTTTTTTAGGGCTATACGGACCGTAAACCGTAGCCTCACGAGGAGTCCAGTCATAGAGTTGGACATCTAGGAACATGATTCCGGGGCGGGCTACCGTGTGGTCTAGGCGGGTGTCTACATAATCATTTTCCGAAACGTCTATGCCGTCTTCCAAAGGCAAGCCGTTGGAGTCGGTCTTATAAGCGTTTACTAGGTTTTGGGAAGGACGAAGGAAACCATAGTTGGGATAAGGGCCTCCCGGAGGTAACAAACGGTCGCCCGGATTTCCGTTGTAGTTGTTCGGGGAGCCATCGTTGATAGAGGCTTGGACTGAAAATAAAATTTCAGGGCAGTTGTCATTTTCCGGCAAGAAGATATTCCGGAAGTCGGGGAGTAGCTGGTATTTGCCGGAATTGATCACCTCATCCGTCGCTGTAGCGCATTCCTGCCATTTGCCTTGGAACAAGTAAACTTTAGCCATATAAGCCCGGGCCGTCATCTTACATGGACGTGCCACATCCGGCTGGGAATCCGGGAGACCTTCGTAGGCGGCCTTAAAATCATTCAGTATCTTCTCCCATAATTGATCGGATGTATACTCCTTATTCGAGATAGAGGCGAACGCGGAAGGATCGCTGACACTCTCGTCGAAATATGGGATCTGGTTATAGATGATCTTTAAGTTGAAATAGAAATGGGCACGCAGGAAACGCATCTCGGCGATACGGGTCTCCTTTTTATCATAAT
>ULXP01036289.1_pt1 | contig 12645 bp, 10 predicted proteins | sample 1961351 | NCBI WGS metagenome assembly ULXP01 (sample SAMEA4835840, study PRJEB28245) | human gut metagenome | biome: gut microbiome; material: fecal sample | place: Denmark | collected 2008 | reverse complement strand
GGCGACTTTTCGCCCGACCATCCGGCGACTCCCGGAGGCGGGGCGCTTCCGGGCGGCGTCGGATGGTACCGGAAGCGTTTTACCGTTCCGGAGAGTGATCGGGGCAAACGCTTCTTTGTCGATTTCGACGGCATTTACCAAAAGAGCCGGGTGTGGCTCAACGGTCATCTGCTCGGATATCGGCCGAACGGCTATGTCTCGTTCCGGTATGACCTGACGCCCTGTCTGAATTATGGGGCGGAGGAGAATGTACTGGTCGTCCGGGTGGATAATTCGGAACAGCCGAATTCCCGGTGGTATTCCGGTTCGGGAATCTACCGAAACGTCTGGCTGGTACGGACCCATCCGGTCCACGTCGGACTTTGGGGAACCTTCATCACAACGCCGGCCGTCGGACCGGATGAGGCAGCCGTAGCCGTCCGGACCACATTGTGCAACGATTCCGCCGATCCGGTGGCCGTTGAGCTGGAGACGGCGCTTTATGATCCCGAGGGTAACCGGGTCGGGGAGTGCCGCACCGGGCGGGTCGGCATTCCTGCGGCTTCGGACACCTCCGTGCTGCAGGAGGTGAAGGTCCCGGACCCGGAGTTGTGGTCCGTGGATGCTCCCTCCCTTTATCGGGCCGTTTCGACCGTGCGGATCGGGGGGCGTACCGTCGATCGGTATGAAACCCCTTTCGGCATCCGTTTCATGAGGTTCGATGCGGATCAGGGCTTCTTCCTGAACGGAGAGCCGCTGAAGATCCTCGGCGTCTGCCTCCATCACGATCTGGGCTGTCTGGGGACCGCAATCAACAGGCGGGCGTTGGAGCGTCAGCTCGAGATCCTCAAGGAGATGGGGTGCAATGCCATCCGGACATCGCACAACCCTCCGGCTCCGGAACTGCTCGAACTTTGTGACAGAATGGGTTTCCTGGTGCAGGATGAGGCGTTCGACATGTGGCGGAAGCGAAAAAGCGAGTATGACTACAGCCGCGACTTCCCGGAGTGGTACGAACGGGATTTGACCGACCACATCCTGCGTGACCGCAACCATCCGTCCGTGTTCATGTGGAGTATCGGCAATGAGGTTTACGAGCAGTTTGACGACGTTCGGGCGGATACCCTGACCCTGCAGCAGGCCAACGTGCTGCTGAATGTCCCCCGCACGGCACGTGCGGCCGGCGGGGCGGACTCCGCGTTCAACATCAATTCGTGGATCGCCGTGCAGCTGGCCCGGATCGTGAAGAGCCTGGATACGACCCGAGCCGTGACCTCGGGGAATAATTTCGCCGATCCCTCGAACAACCTCTTCCGGTCGGGAGCGATGGATGTCTATGGATTCAACTACAACCTGGGTGTTTATCGCGATTTCCAGAAGAACTTCCCCGGCAAATGCTTCATCGCCTCGGAAACCACCTCCGCATTCGCCACGCGGGGCTACTACATCATGCCTTCGGACCGGCGGTATGCATGGCCCGAGACCTGGGATCAGGCCTTCGACCGACCCGTCCATGCCTGTTCGTCGTATGACAACAATTGTGCGTTGTGGGGCTCGACCCACGAGGAGAACTGGCGTGTGGTGAAGGACCTGCCCTGTTGTGCCGGCGTTTTCGTCTGGACCGGTTTCGACTATCTGGGCGAGCCCACACCCTTCTGGTGGCCGTCGCGCAGCTCCTATTTCGGTATCGTGGATCTGGCCGGATTTCCCAAGGATGCCTACTACATGTATCAGAGCGAATGGAGCGACCGGACGGTGCTCCACCTCTTTCCGCATTGGAACTGGACACCGGGCGAGCCGGTCGATGTCTGGGCCTACTACAACCGTGCGGACGAGGTCGAGCTGTTCCTAAACGGGCGTAGCCTCGGGGTCAGGAGCAAGGAGCCGGGGCAGTTCCATGTCTGGTGGCGGGTGCCGTTCGAACCCGGTACGCTGCGGGCAGTATCCCGCAAGGACGAAAAGGTGGTGCTGACCCGGGAGATCCGAACGGCGGGCGCTCCGGCGCAGATCCGCCTGTCCGCTGACCGGGAACGGATTGCGGCCGACGGAAAAGACCTCTCGTTCGTGACGGTGGAGATTGTGGATCGGGAGGGCACGCTCGTGCCTGATGCCGATACGCAGCTCCGTTTCCGTGTGGAGGGCTGCGGCTTCATCGCCGGAGTGGATAACGGGAGCCAGACCAGTATGGAGCCGTTCAAGGCTTCGCAGCGGCGGGCATTCCACGGCAAGGCGCTCGTTGTCCTGCAGAACGATGGCCGGAAGGGAACGGTCCGACTGACGGCCGAAGCCGACGGCATGCCCCCTTCCACCCTGTCGGTCCGTTCCTGCTCCGAGCCTTGATTCGTCCGGTGGGTTTGTCCGTTTCCCGTGGAGCCGCCTCCCCGGTTTTGGCGGTTTCCCGAATAAAGTGGTATCTTTGCGCGGGGAGTTCCCCGAGTTAAAATCTGATCCGACTAAATTCTGCGAACGATGATTGACGAAATCCTGGAATACAACCGCCGATTCGTGGCGGAGAAACGGTACGAACGTTTCATTACCGACAAATATCCCAACAAGCGGATTGCTATCGTCACGTGCATGGATACCCGGCTGGTGGAGTTGCTGCCTGCGGCCCTGGGATTCCGGAACGGGGATGTGAAGATCATCAAGAATGCCGGCGGTACGATCACCAATCCCTTCGACAGTACGGTCCGCAGCCTGCTTGTGGCCATCTACGAGTTGGGTGTGCAGGAGGTGATGATCATCGGCCATACGGGATGCGGCGTGCAGGGCATGGACAGTGCTGAGATGCAGCATCTGATGCGTTCGCGCGGGATTCCGGACCAGCATATCTCGCTGATGAAACACTGTGGCATCGATCTCGACCGCTGGCTGCACGGCTTCGACGATACGGAGTCGGCCATCCTCGAGACGGTCGATCTGGTCCGCAACCACCCGCTGGTCCCCTCCGATGTCGTGGTGAAGGGGTATATCATGGACTCAACGACGGGTGCGCTGACTCCGATTTCGGAGTAAACTGGATCGGAAAAGCCAGAATCACTGCGGACAGGCTGTCAGCCTGTCCGTTTTTTGTATGTCGATTGCCGGGGGAAATCCGCCGAAAACAACCCCGGGGCCGTTGGCCGGAGAACTTCTTTGTCCGAATCGGGACAAATCGCAATCATGCAAAACGAAAAACCGCGTCAAACTTTCGTCTGACGCGGTTTCTGGTGCCCAGGACAATTATATAACTATGCAAAAAATGAATAGCCGAAAGTTGCCCTTAATATATGGGAAAATCTGGATTTTGTAGCTGAAAATCAATGTAATAAAAAATTTGAAAAGTTGCATCTTCAAGACAATGATTGTATATTGTTGCAGTTTTCTTGTGCAAAAGAAGAGAATTTGCACAAGGTATTATCAACAATAATCAAGAAAGAATGGCGACTGTAAAGGCTTTTTTAAGGACTTCTACAAAGAAGTCAAAACCTGTAAATGTGCGGTTCCGTTTGAGTGACGGAAGTAGAGTGCAACTTTTTTATAAAAGTAAACTGACGATTAATCCGGCTCTTTGGGATGCCAAACGGGAAGAGATAAAATCGAAGGTCTTATATGATGCCAAAGAGCGGGTAGAGTTCAATTCTAATGTGGCAAGGATAAAAACGATTATCAATCAACTGTATCTTCATGCAGGTTACAGGCAGGATTTGACTTCGGAATGGCTTTCGGCTGAAATAGACAAGGCTTTATATCCTGAAAAATATAAAGTTGAAGAAAAATATACATTCTTTGATGTCTTTCAAGATTTTTTGGAGAAAAGAAATGTATCACAGGCTCAAATTAATGCTTGCAAAGTGTTGGGCAGGGCATTAAAGAGGTATGAGTTATATGAAATAGCCGTTCGCCGGAATTCATTTGTTTTGGACTTGGATACTTTTAATACGGAGACTATCTGTAATTTTGATAAATTTCTTCGGGATGAGCATTTGTTTTATGATCAGTATCCGCAACTTTATGTAGCTGTTCCGGAGAGTCGGACTCCAAAGCCCAGAGGACAAAATACGATTAGTGGTTTGATGTTGAAACTTCGGACGTTCTTTTTGTGGGCCATCAGAGAGGGGAAAACTAATAATAATCCATTTGTCAATTACTCTATTGGGGAGTGTGTTTATGGCACTCCGATCTATATTTCTGTCGAAGAACGTAATAAACTCTATCAATATGATTTTTCGGAGAATCAATACCTTGCGGTTCAACGAGACATATTTGTGTTTCAATGTTTGATAGGATGTCGGGTAGGAGATTATTTCAGAATGACAAAGGACAATATTATTGATGGAGCCATTGAATATATTGCCCGTAAAACAAAAGACGGCCATCCTGAAACATTGCGGGTGCCGTTAAATAAAACGGCGCAGGAGATTTTGGATCGTTATCCAGTTGTGAAAGATAACAAGCTACTTCCCTTCACCTATCCCCAGCAGTATAATGATGATATTAAGTTGATATTTAAAACTGTTGGTTTAACAAGATTTGTTACCATTCTTGATCCTACCACAAGGATGGAGAGGCAGGTACCACTAAATGAAATTGCTTCCTCGCATTTGGCTCGAAGAACATTTGTCGGTAATATTTATAAGAAAGTGCAAGATCCAAATCTTGTTGGAGCCTTATCTGGTCATGTCCCGGGGAGTAGAGCTTTTGCGAGGTACAGAACGATTGATGATGAAATGAAAAGAGAGTTGGTTGCTGCTATTGAGTAGTGGGAATAAAAAAATATTTAAGATTTTTTGAGTCTTGTTTTATACCGTAAAATAGGGGAAAAACGGTAGATAAAAATATAAAAGTTATATTCGTAAATATAACATTATCAGTTTGTTAATTTCTTTTATCGGGAATAATTCCATATATTTGCCAAACCCGAAGTTGGGTAGCTGTCACCTCCTATGGTGTCTGGCGGATTGATGATAAAAGATATATGAAACGGAATGTTATTGGATTTGTTGAACAGTGGTTCGAATGTTACGGTTGCTGTATCTATTCGAGAACTGAAAGTATTTGCAGATTATTTGATTGCTGCAACCCGGCGGGAGCTGGAGGATGAGATTGCTGCTCAAAAGCAAGAAAAGTATTTGACAGCCAAGCAGGTTAGCGAGATTCTTAATGTGCATCCATCAACAATAAGTCGATGGAAAGAACGGGGCTATTTGGTCCCTTGTGAGGTTGGGGGCAAGCGGCGGTATAAGCTGAGCGATTTAAGAGCATTGATGGGCAATGCAGCGAAAGGAGGCTCCCATGAATAAACGGCTGTATGATACGGTGGGTTTTCGAATGCCTATTACCTATGAGGAATTTGTGAAGGTTGCGGAGCGATTATCCAATATTAAAAAGCATGGTACCTATTTGGAGGGTAATGCCAAGAATTTCAGAGTTATATTAAGGTTAAAAGGAATTTATTTGGTCGGAAGCGTAGCGACTTTCTTGTATGGGACAAATCTGCATACATTGACCAATGAGGAGATACCATTGGCCATTTATAAATTAGGGGAAATCTTGGGATTGGATTTATTCAAGGCACAAGTGGTTTCGTTGGATTTGGCGCAAACTTATCATACTTGTGAGAATCCAGCTTTCTATTTTGATTGTTTAGGCTTGCATCCGACCTTGGACAGACATACGAAAATAGGCTCCTTGTATTATGGATTCAGGACGGACAGACGTAGGATATTACCCAAACAACTTTGTTTTTACGATAAGAATGCAGAAATAAAGTCGAGAGGCCATCAAGTTGTAGCGAATCGTTATTTGCTTCGTTATGAATTACGATTGAGAAAACAATTGCAAAAGCAATTGAATTTGGAAAGTCCTGTAACAGCAGATATGCTGATGGATGAACGTTTTTTTAACTCTTTGTTAAGGTTTTATCAATCGGAGTATTTGGCAATCAAAAAAGAGCCTTATTATATTGGAGTCATTGATCTTAAAAAAACAGAAACCCCTACACAAACCTGCGATTTGTTGCTCGCAAAATTGCTGGTTGATCGACTGCAAAAAAGTCCTGATTTTTTGAATGAATTATACACAAAAGTCAAGTCTTATTCGATCTACAAGCAAAGTGTTTATTATAAGCGGCTTAAAGAACGTTTTGAAGATTTACTTGGCAAATATGCTTTTAACGAACCGAATGATCTGATCAAGGAACTTGACAGAAAAATCCTATTATCATAACCATGATATGGACTTAACAAATATTGTTATTAATATCTATTAGGTAATGGAATACAGAATATAGAAATAAGAAAGGTCTGGATTGATAGCTATATGAATTATAGAGTTAGAAAGTGTTTGAGACATTGGTCTGTTTAAGATGCCGATTATAAGGACAGAGGTCTTATCTTTGAAATAAGAAAGGATTTAAGGTAAAATCCGTATATTTGTACTACAAACAAAATAAAGGAAAAAGAGCCAACAGAAAAATAGTAGAATCGACATATCGGCAAATAAAGCGTTAGCTTATTCTTGATTCTGAAAATCGCCAAATTAAAAGAATCCCCAAGAATAGAGTTGATGCTCATGTATTATTGCATGGGCTTTTACTTATTTGGGGAAGGGTGTTTGGCGATACCTCAGAAACGAATAAGATTTGAGCTCATGCTTTTTGTTTGCAAAATTCTTTGGCAGAGGGACATCCTATGGCATTCAATAGTGGTAATTTTAGTTCCGAGAACTAAAAAACTATTGATATGGATAAATCTGAGTTGGAGAAAAAAGCCAAAGAAGAAGTATTCCAACATTTTGAAAATGAAGTAAATTATAAGTTTTTTCAGCGGAATTACATAGGGATCAGTTCCACGCTTTCAACCTATCTTATCCTGAAAAGAGCCTATCATGAGAAAGGAGTTAAAACCTATGGAGATTTTATGAATGCTTTTTCTCTTTTTTATGGGATTAAGCGGTTTGTTTCGGATGAGTTCATGGAAAAGTATTTCAACAAGATGGAGGAATTGAGAAATATGGATACCTGTGATATTCGAGATTTGACGGAATATTTGGTCGATTCGAATGTTCGGGGCAGAAATAAGCAAAAGACTGAAAAAGTGCAGTTCTCATTCGTGACCAAATTGTTGAATATCATGAATGATGCAAAGTATCCGATCTATGATTGGAATGTGGTAACCATATTTAAATTTACGTCTCCTTGTCAGCCAGATATTAAAGACAAGATTGATAAATATGTGAAACTATATGAAATCATCCAGGAGGTGTACAAGGAGGTTCTAATTGTTTATGCAGACAAGATAGCATCTTTTAGAAAGGTGTTTGATTGTAATGATGTTACCGATCTGCGTGTTGTGGATATTATCACCTGGAAATTGGGAGAGGAATCGCTGAAAAAAAGATCAGAGCATAAGTAATCAAGTATATGTCGAAAGTTGGGTATATCCAAAGGTATTTATTGATCATACGGCACATTCGGAGTCATCGGTATATCAGCATGGAGGAATTATGTGCTTGTGTGGAAAATGATCTCGGTCTGTATGATGATTCGGAAAGCATAGGGACATCTTCGAGAACCATTAAACGGGACTTGCAGGAGATCAGAAAGTATTTGGGTATAAGCATTGATTACTCCAAAGCCAATAATGGGTATTATATCCCGGAAGATGAGGATCAACAATCCGATCTTGAACGGGTGTTGGAACCATTTGATTTGTTGAGTTCCCTATATGCGGAAAATATGTTGCCCGGCTTTGTATTTCCTGAAAAACGGCAGCATAAAGGTACAGAACATTTATATCCCTTGATTCATGCCATTAAGCGGAGCTGTATAGTTGAAATCCTTTATGCAAAATTTGATGATACGGCTCCTCAATTGAGGGTTGTGGAACCCTATGGCTTGAAAGAGTATCATGGCAGATGGTATCTTCTTGCCAAAGAGGTTCATGGCAGGATCGAGGAGGCAGGAGAGATTAAAACGTGGGGGTTGGATCGGATCTCTCATATCACAATCAGTTCCGATCGTTTTCCCCGGGATCGGGACGTTGATGTAGAAACAGAGTATCAGAATTGTATTGGTATCTATTCTGATAAGGATAAACCCGTAGAAGAAGTAATTTTGTCCTTCCCGCCTATGGGAGGTCGCTATCATGTTGCACATCCTCTGCATGAAAGCCAAGAGGTTATTCTGGCTAATGATCAGGAATACAGAATTCGATTGCAGGTCCGGATTACCTATGATTTTATGATGGAGTTGTTGTCTCAAACACAAGATGTAACAGTTTTGGCTCCACAGCATCTTAAAAATGAATTGATCCGTATTTATGAGCAAGCTATTCAACGGATGGTTGGACAAAATAGGGGCTGATTCTTTTATTTGAATAGAAAGGATATGACTGATTTTTCAAGGTTGGGTAATATTCATATCCGGACAGATTAAGAGAATGCAATAAAGAAAGGGAGAACCCGGTTAAAATGACTTGTAGATGAAAACCATGATTCAACTTGATGATTTGGAAGCATTGGGATGGGGCTCAGATGAATTGATCCTTTTTACCAGAAAGGAAGATCGGAATAATCCGCTTTGTCTTGCGATAAAGGTTTGTTTTGATAGTAGAACTTACTACATTGATCTTTTGCAGCGATTCTTGAAGTTCGGGGTTTATGAGGAGGTCTCATTGGAGTCATCAGTCCAAAATCATTATATGCAAAAGTTGAAGACGACTTTTCCGAGAAACTTGTAACAAGAGTTGCTTTCAGCCTTTACGGAGGAATTGGATAGGTGGATGAATTTGAATGATAAGTTTAAATATGAGGCAGAATGACAAGAGAACAGTATGAAGATCGTTTTTGGAAAGTATCAGATGAAAAATGGAATGAACTTGTAGAAAAGGGTCTTGTCCCTGATGATACTCCTAAAGCCTGGGCAAAGTGGAATAAAATGATGAAAACCAGAAAGCCCATACCGTATAATGATGAACATTTTGATGATTATCCTGTTGACTTTACAGAAGATGAAATTTTGTTTATGGGGAAAATGGATTTGGTCCGTTTTGGGGAAAAGTTCCTAGGAGAAGCAGGTTTGTATATGCTATGGACTGAATAGAAATTCAGTCAGTAATATTCCTATAACAAGTATAATATCTTTATTATAGATCTTTTTAGCTAAAAATTGGTATGATCTTGATTAGGGGAGGAGTACCTTGATTACTATAATACATAATATCACGATATAGCCCAAAATAGATAGCCCAAAAAAGTAGAAGCGAGGATGTTTAAAATAAGCTCCGATGGATTCTTCTCGTCTAAGAGTAAGTAGATATATTGCGCTTACAAATAAGAGTAGGATTAATCCTAGACAAACGATCTGGAGAATTTGTTGCGAAATAGAAATAGATATATTGTTCTTATCACTGAAAATATTGACGCAGCCAAATAAAAATGTAATAACCGCCGTAAAGAGGCTTAATATTTCGATATTACTTTTTTTCGATGCGTCAATTTCTGTTTTTAATGCTTCGATCTTTGTGCGCTCTTTATGAAGACTTATCTCTCCTTTTAGAATTCCAACATCGGTTTTATATTGTTGTAAATCATCATTTAATGCTTTGTAGTCAATTGGTCGACTATAGGAGGAAGGTGTAAATACTCTGATTCTATCGAAACTTTTGGAACATTCATTATACATGAGTTGTACCGGATAAAATTTCTTTACCTGACACCAGTGAATGCTGTCCTCAAACTTTTTTATGTATGAATGGAGTGTTTCAAATTTTTGGGTAAGAGTATCTTCTGGTAAAAGACTGTCTGTAATATCTTTCCGAATATTACTTAATAAAAAAGAGATTGCTTTTTTGTATGGATAGAAGTTTTTAATATGAGTGGTAGCTTGGATGTATTCAATTTCTTCCATATCTGTGATGAACGTGTTATATGTATAATTGCGATTGCTCATACGAAATGAGAGACGGCAATTATACATATAATTTTTCATCGTATTTAATCCGTATATATCGAATTCCCGGTGTGAATACTTTGAATATATATTGTATAGTTTGTCGTATAATGCGTTAAACCGAGATATTAAATTATCTACCTGCTGATTAGTCGCGTTTCCGCTGTCTTTATAATACTTAATTAGGGGAATGATTTGTCCAATACGTACTGTATTATGTATACACCTACTTTCCCATTGATAAACTAAAGGTTCATTGTTTGTGTATTGTGGTTTGTGGAAGAATTCAAAGTATTTATCATACTCTTCAAAATATTCGGAAGTAATGTGGCTTGTATCTATCCTTCTATTTTGATAATTAATAGCGTATTCAGTTTGTCCATTAAAATAGACCAACTTCTTAATTAGGAAATAGCATTTATCCTTGATAATTATATATATTGGTTTAATATCTGGCTTTTGTAATTTTTCTTCTTCTTTTAATGATTCGTAGATTAAGATTAATTCTTGGATATCATTGTCGTCATAAGATAGAGAATGGTCTTTGGCACAAACTGTAAATACATATCCAATCAGATCTTTTATTTTATCAATGGAAAGATGCTTCCCATTTGTGGCAAAAGCATTAACTAAAAATTTGTGATACTCCAAACTAACCTTCTGCTTGACATCATAAATTAATTGTAAATAATGATTAATTGCAATTTGTATATTATCATCGAGTTTTTTGTATTCATGAAATAATCTAGATTGGTATTGATCTTTATCTATCGGTGGATATTCATGTCCCGCTAAGATATTAGATAAATCCTCTAGATTGCTTGTTAAATTAGCATTGGCGATATATTCTCCTGATATAACGGATTTGCTAAAATAAATGAAACAGAGATCAATAACCTTGTTGATTCGTTGTATTCCGTCAGAATAATATGCCTTTCCTTGTGTTGAATTGGTCCAATTGTATGATGACTCAATCCAATCAACAGGGAGAGTTTTTTGATATTCATTAATGAAATCTTGAATAAAAGTTATCATAACGAGAAATATTGACAATTGGAACGAATTAGGCTAATATCCATGGGCTCACTTCCTTTTCCTAGGGACTCTGCTATATGCATTGCGATTTGCCAACTTTCCCATTGATGAGATAAATTCACTAGATTTGAGGCTGTATAGGTTATAAGTTTCTCATTTTTGTTTCGTAATGATTGAATTGCTGTGTCAATTCTATCTCGAAGAGTTTGATTAATTTCATTGAAGCAAGAGATATTGATAGGATTTATTACTTGTTGTATATATATTGATTTAAAATTATAGTATTTTAAAGTTGATTTTACCATGGCATTGTAAATATCGCTTTCGACGGGGCCATGTTGCATTGCGTAAAAATTATTAAAAATATCTAGTAGGTCATCATCTTTATCATCAGAATGTATTGCAGAAACAAAAAATAATAACTTTAATACTTTCAATCTAGTAAATGATGAAAGGGTCGGATCTGTTGGGTGTATGTCTTTGTACCAGTTTGAAAGCTGGTATAAAACATATTCAAAACATAGTATTTTATCCATACGAAAAGTCTATATAATAAATATACGAAAATCTTAAACAAAAGTTTCTATTAGAACAAGATATTCATAATCATTTTATATTTTGTTATCGAAATGAATTAAATGATAAAAGAAGATGTGTTGGTTATGGCTTGTCTCTTTTTGTCTTGCTTTTGTGCAACTCTTGTGCAGGAGTGGAAAATAAAAGAGACAACTGATTAAAAATCAAGGTAATGATATACCAAATTACACAAAGATGGGATAGGCTTTGAAAAGTAGGGCCACATGGAGCGCGACCCTACTCCGAGGAGATCATTATTTCAATCTGCCAATGGGTTTCATGGTGCGAACCCCATTACGGTAAACTGAAAGATAAATCACCTTACCTCTCGTTACAATCTGCACTTTCATAGCTGCAAACTTTCAAAATTTATAGTTTCAAAAGAGCCGATGGCTCCTCCGTATTAGCCATCGTCAGCATGAAGTAAGAAAGTAACGTGGAGCAAAAGTAACTTTATTCTTTCAAAGTTCAAAGTTTATGTATATCTTTGTAGCGTATCGAGAATATCGATACGCTTTTTTGATGGCATTTAGGCTATTGCGTTCACAGTAAAACGACCAAATTTACAATACGAACAGGCAATAGGCACAATGAATGCCCTCGCCGTATGGCGTGGGTTGTGCTTATGTTCGTATAGGTGCTTGGTCGTACCTTCTGTGAATAAGCATGACCCACGTTCCTTTTTTGGTTAAACGGTTGCCATCTGTTGGCTGATACTTTGAGTGTGAAATATTGTTTAACTAAAAAGGCTAATATGAAATCAAATCGTCTTTTTTGGGTACTTAGTTGTACTTGGTTATTGTCGTTATGTGTTGGATGTTCAAACAACGACCGGAAATCAGAAAAATGCGACTTTTATTTAGCATACGAGTATGCGTATAAGCCGCAAAATATTGAATCAGTTGATGGTATACCTCAAATATTTGGATTTGATATTAAAGGTGATAAGAAAGATGGGCAACAGCTCGTATTAAAATACGCAGATGGTAAAAAGGAGGTAGTAGACATCAAATTCATTGTGACACCATACATGGTTAAAAATTCCCCGGAGATTAAAGCAATGTTGGATTATAATACGCTATCAAAGTTGGATAAGCTGCCAAATAATGTGGCTATCATATCAT
>ULXP01059500.1_pt1 | contig 12673 bp, 10 predicted proteins | sample 1961351 | NCBI WGS metagenome assembly ULXP01 (sample SAMEA4835840, study PRJEB28245) | human gut metagenome | biome: gut microbiome; material: fecal sample | place: Denmark | collected 2008 | reverse complement strand
TTTCAGTCTCAGAAAAAATTTTTCATGTCTTTATCCTGACAAAATTGCGACATATATTGACAAAAATAATCGAATAATATAAAATATAATTGTGGATAATTATGTGATGTACAAAAGGAGAAAAAATAGGAATATGTATGAAGATAAAATACCTAAATGGATACAGATATTAAAAAAAATATTCAATGTTTTAGATAAGATATTAACATTTTTTTTAATAATAAGTTCTTTAGTCGCAATAATGATGGTAATTCAAATAACAAAAGTGCCAGACAAAATACCAAGTTTTTTTGGGTATAAGGTACTGCAGGTAATGTCTGGATCAATGGATGATGTATTTAGTGTAGGAGATGTAATATTAATAAAAGAAACTAGACAAGAGGAGATAAAAAAAGGGGATATTATTACATTTAAAAAAGAAAATATTATTACACATAGGATTATTGAAATGAACAAAACCAATGACACAATGTATTATACAACAAAAGGTGATAACAACAATACTAATGATGCTGAAAAAGTTAAATATGAAGAAATAGAAGGGAAATATATTACTAAATTCGTGTATATTGGTTATTTAATAAACTTTTTAAACACAACACAAGGATTTATTATTATAATTTCTTTGCCTATTATTGTGATTGCTTTTACAATATATAGAGAATTAAGAAATAAAGAAAAAAAATCAAAAAGAAGAATAAGAAGGTTGGATTATGAATTACAACAGAAAAATAAATAAAGTATTATTTATGATATTTTTGCTGATTTTTATATATTTTATAAAAAATGTACAAACATATTCTAAATATAATACTGAAAATGGTGGTAGAGATTCTACAACTGTAGCACAATGGAATGTTAAGATTGGCAAAAATAGTATGAATGATGGATATGATTTTTCGAATGAATTAGTATTAAAAATAGAAAGTAATAAAAATGTAATTGATGGTAAGATTGCGCCAGGTACATCAATAAGTACACAGTTTTCTTTAGACTGTTCAGAATGTGAGACATCTTTAAAATATATAGTAAAACCATCTCAAATAAAATGTGATGAAAGAGAAGATTCTCGCTTTATAGTTGCTTCAATTGATAACGAAAAAAATACTATGCAATATGATGAAGAACAGGACTATTATTTTGGAATAGTAGATACAAGAGATACTTATAAAATAATAAATATTAAAGCAACAGTTAATTGGAAAAATGATGATGAAAATAATGAGGCTGATACAGAAAGTGGAGTTGAAAATAGTATAATTATCTTACCGTTAACTGTTAGAGTGGAACAAATGAATTAACATACAATATGTGTAAGGAGAAAAACATGAGTCAAAAATCAAAAAAAATAATTTTTATACAAATTATGTATTGCATTTTTGTAATGTGTTTGATTTTTATCACAAAGACATATTCAAAGTATACAAATTTTTCCGAAGGAGAAAGAATATTTGAAACGGCAAATTGGAAAGTAAAAATAGAGAATATAGATATAACCAAACCAAAAGAATGTAATATTGATATATTACTTAATACAGATGATAATAAATATGTAACAGAGGGAAAAGTAGCACCTGGAATTACTGCAAATGGAACATTTACTTTAGATACAAGTGGTTCGGAAGTTACAATAAAGTACATCATTACTCCTGGAAAAATAATGTATAATGAAGAAGAATTTTTAGATTTTAAAATAAAAATGATAAAAGCAAATAATAAAATACTTGAATGCGAAAATGGTGAATATACGGACATAATTGAATTAGAAAATATTAATGAATTGATTGAATTTACGATAGTAGTTGAGTGGCAATCAAATGATGATGAAGAAGATACAATTAAAGGAATAGAAACAGGAGATTTAAGCATTCCAATTAATGTAAGAGTAGAACAATATTGTGAATAATTTTTAGGAAGTGAATGGAATGAGGAGAAAAAGAACTCTAAAAATAATTATATTATATTACATGATAATGCTTATATTGTTTTGTGTTGTATATACATTTTCAAAATATGTAAGTACTGCACAATTATCAATTAAGACAGATATAGCACCATTTAGATTTAAAATAGGTCAAAATAGTGACACTATTGAATTAGATTTAAAGGATACATTATTAACGGGAAACGCATTTTCAGATACACAAATTATACCTGGTGCCAAGGGTAAAATAATTTTACAATTAGATTTTTCAGATGTAGAGGTTGCATCTAATTATACAATATCAATTGATACTGAACAAACTAAAATGCCTAATAATATGAAATTATATACAGATGAAAACAATCAAGTTTCTTTCAGTTTGTATAGAGAAACAGTAGAATTAGGTGAACAGATAAAGGAACGCGAAATTTATTGGACATGGGAGTATACTACAGCAGATGAAACTGAAGAATGGATGAATAAAGAGATAAAGATATTTTTCAACATACAAGTTGAGCAGAGAGTAAACTAATAAATAGTTTAAAAATGAAATATATCCTTTTATTATGTATGACTTTGACCAAAGTGAGAAGGGAATGAATATAAAAATGCAAAAAGTTAATAAAAAAATATTATTAAGCATTATTATCATTTGGATAATATTTGGTGTTACGGTATCATTTGCAATATATAAAACCAATTTAAATATTCAGTATAAAAGTAATACAGGAGAAATGATATGTGATATTGTTATTGATGAAAATGAAGCATACATTAAAAATGGTATACCATATTTTTATGTTAAGGTACGCAATTGGAGAGAAAACAATGGAGAAGATAAAATAACAGCAACAGATTGTGAATATAACATATCAGTAAAAAATAAAGAGAAACAAAATGGGGTATTTATATGGAAGAAAATAGATACAGAAGATTTTATCAGTACATATTCTAATACTTTTACTACAAAGATGTATAGTATGGACAAAAATAAAAAAGAAGATGTGTTCCAAGTTTTTGTGAAAAATCAAGATATATTAGATAAAAATGTGGATATTGTTATAGAGTTGAATGTTACTCAAAAAAATATGAATTAAGTAAATTCATAAATTGAAAAGATTTATAATTGATACCTTAAGGAGGAAGGTAAGGAATGAGAAAAACACGAAGATGTATCTTTATCTTTTTAGGCATAATTTTAGCATTTTCAACGATATGCTATGCAAGATATGTTTTATCAAAAAGCGTAGAGTTAAGCTTGAATGTTAATGCAAATGTGGAAACAGGAATAATTGACTTTGAAATAAGCACAGATAAAAATATATATGTTGTAAATAGCAGTGATGAAGAAAAAGAAATACAGTATACTATTAATTTAAATAATAATGAAGTAACAGATTACACCGCTTATTATATAATAATGGAAAGTAATACCGAGCCAAGTGAAGAAAACGAGTGGACTGAGTTTGAGTTTACTGATAACAATTATAATGTAAGTTGCAATAAAGGCATAGGAAGTTATTTTCTATGGGTTAAGATTTTATATGAAGATGAATTAGGAAATAATAAAAGCATAATAAAATCAGGGCGTGTTATAAATGTTGTTTTAGGAACAATAGAGATTGAATTAGAAGATGAAGAATCTGAATATTTATCTGGTGATGTTGCTGTTAATATTTATTATAAAGGGGAAGGTTTTTCCGAAAATCGAAAAGCAGGATATGGAATGACAATTGATGAAGCAAAAAATAATGCCACATCTGAAAAAAAAGATAAAATAACAATTCCGAAAAATGATGTGGATACATCATATTTTGTATATGCGTATGCAGAAGATGTAAATGGAGATAGTACATCTATAATTCGTGAAATAGATAATATAGATAATGTTAAACCGGTCATTACTAATGAAATAGTAACAAACAAGAGAATCATTTTAGAAGCATTTGACAGTAAATCTGGAATAAAAGAATATGATATTACCACAAGCGATGTTGAACCTACGGAATACAGTAATATATTTGATAAAGCATTAAATACTGCATCTATTGTTTTTTCAGGATTAAATCCTAACACAGATTATTATGTCTGGATTAAAGATAGATGTGGTAATAGTATAAGTAAAAAAATTACTACAAAAGAAATTAGTTATAGTGCAACTCCACAATTAGATACATGGACTAATAAAAGTGTATTATTAAAATTTAGCAATATTGAAAACTGTGATTTATCATATGCTATTAATGGAGGCACAATATTATCATATAATAGTGATACAGGAATAATAATAAATGAGAATTGTACCTTAAAGTACATATTGCAAGATGGAGAAGAAAAAATAGAAGGTGATATTGTAATATCAAATATTGATAAAATAGCGCCTAAAATTACTTTAATGTCTACATATGAAAATATTGTATTACAAGCAAATGATTTGGAATCTGGAATTGCAGGATATATTGTAACTGATAAAGCAATAGAGAATATTGAAACAGTAAGTTTTACAGAATGTGAATCTAGTGACAAAAATAATGTGGAAGTATTAATTACTGAAGATTATTTGGGACAAGAATTACAATATAATAAGAAATATTATATTTATGTAAAAGATAATGTGGGAAATGTTGCATTAGAGGAAATTACTTCAAAAGTTGATACAATAAAACCATCATTGGATATAGTAAAGAGCGAATGCGATACGAGCTATATTAAAGTGTGGGTAGAAGCAGTTGATAATGAATCGACCTTAACAGGAAAATATAAATATTATATAAGTGAGACAGAAAGCGAATTTGATAGTGAAGCATTTATTGAAATAGAAGATAGTACGTATACTTTTGAAAATTTAGAGGGACCAAAAGATTATTGGATTAAAGTTGTTGTTGAGGATAAAGCAGGAAATATTAGTGACTGTATAAAAAAATATTCTACACAAGAATTAACTCAATTAGATGGAGATATTGAATTTAAAAATGTTGTTTGGCAAAATAATAAACAGAGTGTACAAGTATTCACGACAACAAAATACAAGATGCAATATCAAATAGTAAAAGCAGATGAAACCTTAAGTCTTGAAAACTCAAAATGGAATGGACCAATTGAAAATAAAGATATTATTAGTAATCTAAAACATGGAGATACAGTATATGTTAGATTATTTGACGGTATTAATGTTACAAATAAATATGCAATTTATAATGTAATCAATGATATGAAGGTAAAATACGATCAAATTTCAGAAGAAGATATGAGTAAAATATCAAATGGAAATTATGATGTATTAATGGATTCAATATCTAATAATAATTCAAAATCATTTACATCTAGTAAAAGAGAAAATGATTTAACATATAATTATTATATAAAAAAGGCAGAAGATAATAATTATACGCTATGTAATACAACGAGTAATTTTGACGACATAGTGGATATTCCATTAAATGAAGAAAATGGAGTATTTGATATTATTGTTTTAGTATTAGATGCAGACGAGTCAGGAACTATAACACGTTCTAATAATGAAGCTGTTATAATAGCAAATGATAATATGGTTGAAAGTACATTCTATGAAGAAAATAGGTCATATATAGATAGTTATGGATATACATTAGCTGTTCCAGTAGGCTTTACAGTAGAAAATATAAATAATATAATTAACGAAGGACTAGTTGTTAAAGATAAAAAAAATAATGAGTTTGTATGGCTTCCAGTAAATAATTTTGAAAATTATACAGAAGGCTTGGAGAATAATTTATATACCGAAAATAGAAGAGAGCCTACTTTAATAGTTGGAAATTCAGAAATAGGTAACAGTGTAGAAGCAAATTTTTCAAGTGATTATGATGGAAATACCAAATATTATAATGGAATTCTTGGATTTGCCAATCCATTAATTTATGGAAAATATTTAAAACAATCATATGAGCAAATGAAAGAGGCGGTAAATCAATATAAGGGATTTTATATTGCTAGATATGAAACTACGTTTGACAATGGAAATATAGGAGCAAAAAAAGCAAAAGATGTACTAAATTCAGAAAATTGGTATAAAATGTATTTATTTCAGGATAATACAAGATACAATAAAAATGAATTTTATGAAAATAAATTTATAAAAACAGAAATGATAACAGGTAGCCAATATGAAGCATTAATGGCACACTTGTCAAAAACATCAGATAAAGATAAGATAAATTCATATCTAATTGGAAATAAAACTAATAAATTATCATTCTCCGGTAAATATAATGATGATTTGATGTATAATATATATGATTTAGTTTCAAATGTCCGTGAATGGACGCAAGAAGCTAGTGGTAAATCGTATAGAAATGTTAGAGGAGGATACTTCTTAAAATCATCTGATTATACAATGTCTACAGTAACAGGTATTTTACCTACGGAAGAAGCAAGAATACACGGATCTAGAATGACTATGTATATAAAAAATAATAATAATACAAGTAGCCAAATACAAATTGAAAGTGTTGAAGTAAAAGAAAGTGTTAACAAAATTCATTGTAAAGTAAATTTAAACGATTCTTTAGTTAGTGTTGCTAAAACTATATATTCTATAAGCACAGATGGTACTAATTGGGGAGATGAAGTAGAGGTAAATGGTGACGAATTTGATATTTTAGGATTAGAAAAAGATACAGTATATTATTTAAAGTTTAAAGTAATAGATGAAAATAATACTACTACCAATGAAGTTATAAAAGAAGCTAAAACACTACCACAAATTGTGCTACAAGAAGGTGACATTTCTGTTAGCAAGAAATATGGAACAACTGAAAATGGATATATCTTTCTGAAACAAAATGCAGACTACTTAAGTGAAGGATATTATATAGAATATCAAATAATTGATAGTAATTCCGACCTGAATGAAAATGATCCTTGGACAAAAGGAAATGTTATTAAAAATCCTTCAGAGGATAAAAAAGTAATAGCAAGGTTGAATAATGGAACAGATATAAGTAATGGATATTTTTCATTAGATCTTAAAGATATGATGGAAAAATATACGATTTATTATGACACTACAAGTGAATACATAGATGAAAATGGTGATAAAGCATATATACCAGCAGGTTTTTACCGAAGTGATAACACAGAATTGAATACTATTTCATCTGGATTGGTTATTCAAGATGATAAAGGAAATCAGTTTGTTTGGGTACCTGTGAAAGATAAATTATATGATGGAGTTACATATGTTCCTGTAAGTGAATCGGCTTCCAAAACTGATACAATTAATTATAGACCAATGTCTGCATATCAGATAGGAAGTAATAAATATTATGAATCTTTAATGTATTGGTTTTATAAAGGTAATTATACTCGTTCGGATTTGACAAAATTTAGAATAGGAACTTATGGTATGGAGCCAGTATTAGTTAGTTCAGATACAACGGGAAATGATACATGGGACATTGAGAATTTGCCGGATTATGTGGGGGGAGAAGATACAGCTTATAAAAATTATCATGACGAATTAGGATTTGGATCTGGTGAAGAGTTTGGAAAGTATATGAATGAAGAATATTATAATATGGTAAATAGTATATGTAAATATGGTGGATATTATATAGGAAGAACTGAAACAGGTGTTATAAAAACATCAGATGGTAAAGATGAAGCTCAATCGAAGATAGGCTCTAGGTTAATGACAAATAATAATTGGTATAAACTATATTTAAAACAGGATAGCAATCGATACGATGCAAATCCATATTATAATTCAGAAAGCGTTGTTTCAAGTATGGGATGGAGCTTGTCTAGATCTTCAGTTATAATATGGTTTTTTAACACCAACACACCAGAAGAAATTGAAAAAGTTGACAATACATCTTCAACCATTCAGACTGCAGGATTAAAAGAAGATTATAATATTATAAATAATGTTATAGATTATGGAGGAAATATTGGCGAATTTTTAATGACAAAAGGAGGAACAAATACAAGGGCGTGTCTTACAAGCCTATATGCTACAAGTAGTACATCAGTAAATTCTAGTTCAGCTAGTTATGGTTCAAGAATGATATTATATATAAATGATCAAACTGATGAAACATCACCTGTAATAAGCTTTAGAAAAGATACTGATGGAAACGTATTAGAAGATGCAATTTATGTAGATGAACAAAATAATATTAAGGTAAAAGTTGAGGCATCTGATAATGACTCAGGTAGTGGAATTAAAGAATATACATACATGATAAGCTCAGACGATGGTGCTAGTTGGACTTATGAAAAAGGATATGGAAATACACATGAATTTACAGGATTATCTCAAAATACTATGTATAAGATTAGAGTTTATGTTGTAGATCATAACGGAAATACTAGCAATACAATTGAAGGAGAAATTAGAACAAACGTCCTATCTATTGATGAAGGAGCAATCTCAATAGATTCCATATATGGAAAAAGTGGTGAAGGATGTGTATATTTTAAAATTAGTGATGAATATAAAGAATTATATAGTTTGCAATATAAAGTTTTAAAAGAAGGCGAAGAATTTGTAGATGAAAACTGGCAAGATGGGTTGCAGGTTGATGATTTAAGCAATGGAGATACTATATATGCATGTTTAATTAATGGAGATAGTAGATCACAGTTTTTTACTTTCAATATTACAGAATTAGAGGAATTTTCTAATACATATAATGCAACAACATTATATACAGATATAGATAATAATACTGCATATATTCCTAAAGGTTTTAAAGTAGGGACAAGTAGTATAAATAATACTGTTGCTGGTGGATTAGTAATAGAAAATGAAAAAACTGAAGAACAATTTGTATGGGTACCAGTAAAAGATGTTGTATATAACGAGTCAGAAGGAAATATTCCAGTTAACCAGCAGTCAGCAAGTGAAAATCAAAGGACTTACAAACCTATGGCTAGATATCAAAAGAATTATTCAGAAGAAACAGAAGAACAATATTTTGAAGGAATACTATATAATCAATGGGGAAGTTCACTTTATGGAAAATCATATGCAATGACTAAAAATAATGTTGTTGGAATTTCAACAAATAATAGAGAACCATCATTAATTACTAATAAAAGTACACAAAATTCATGGGTATTACAAGCTGGAAATAATGAGTCTGATGCTGCAAGTAGTAATTATTATGATAAATTGAAATTTAATTCACCAGAAGAATTTGGAGAATATCTAAATAGTGAATATACAAATATGATACTAAGTGTAAAGAAATATGGAGGTTTTTATATTGCAAGATATGAAACATCTTATACAAATGGAGCAGTTAGTGAAAAATTTAATCAAATACCTCAAGGAGCAAATTGGTATAATATGTATTATGCACAAGATAGCAAAAGAAACAGTTTAAATAATTATTATGATTCGGAAAGTGTTGTTACTTCCATGATGTGGGGAAGCCAGCATGATGCTGTATTGAATTGGATACTTGAGGGAGAAGATGCAAATAAAGTATTCACAAGGTTGGAGACAAAATCGTCAAACACTATTGCATCTGGTACACACGCATTAGATGTTATGAACAATATAATGGATTTGGGATTAAATGTTAGAGAACTTACAATAGAGTCCAAGGGAAGTAATAGTAGACTTAATGTTGGAGGTATAAATAGAAGCGGTGATACAGGTTGTGCATATACACGATATGATATAGGGCCAACAAATGGTAGTTATTCAACTTTAGTAACCTCAAGGATGGCAATCTATATTAAATAAAATTATGGAGGAACAGAAAATGACACATGGAAAAAATAGAAGTAAATTTAGAAAAATAAGGATTGCAACTTGTATAATAATTATTATAATAGTATTATTTATAGTATGCTTAAAAACAATATTGAAAAAAGATATTGATAATACGGAAAATAGTGAAAACGAGTTTGTATTATATAATTCATCAATTGCAGATTATGTAAAAACAAGTGAAGATGGAACAAAAATAAATATTTCTCCTAAGATAAATCAAGACATGAAATTAAATGAATTAGATATAAAAAATATACAATTAACATGTAAAAATGGAATAACAACATTATTAGCAGATGTATTAAATAATACTAATAAAGATTCAGAAATGAAAAACATAAATATAAAGCTTTTAGATGAAAATAATAAGGAAATTCGTACTGTAAGTGGATACATTCCTGCTTTAAAAATTGGAGAGACTACTAAATTAAATGTTTCGATGTCATCTAATCTTATAATAGCATATGATATAAAATTTTCAGAAAAATAAAATAGAAAAGGAATGAAAGGGAAAATGAAAGTTATAAAAAAAGTAATAACAGTATTGGGCTTAATTCTTTTTATAGTCATAATGACATTAGGTATTACTATAGCTTATAAATCATTCTCAGAACCGAATAAAATACCTTCAGTATTTGGGTGGAAGCCATTTATGGTTTTGTCTGGTTCTATGGAAGATACTATAATGCCTGGAGATTTAATCCTTACTAAAGAAATAGATGCTTTAGAATTAAAAGAGGGAGATGTTATTTCATTTAGAACAAATAAATATACTGTAATAACACATCGAATAATTAATATTGTTGATGAGGAAGGTGAAAGAAAATATTATACAAAAGGTGATAATAACGATGCGGCTGACAGTGATCCTGTATGTAATGATCAAATAGAAGGAATATATAGATATAGAATTCCTAAACTTGGAGAGATAGCTCTTAATCTCCAAAAGCCAGTTGTAATAGTTATATGTATTGCACTTCCTTTAATTATAGTATTGATAGCTCAATTCGCTGATACTAAAAGACAAGAAAGAGAAGCAAAAGAAAAAATGGAAATTTTAGAACAACAAAATAAAGAATTAATGGGAAAAATAAATAAAAATAAATAAGCCAATAATTTTATAATAAGTTTAAACTTATTATATATTAAAATAAATACTAATGAAAGGAGGAAATAAAGCCATGAAAAAGAAGAATTATAATTCGATAAAGATTTTTGCTATATTATTATTGCTTGTAATGTTAGTATTAATGCTGATAGTTGGAACATATGCAAAATATACTACTGAAATAGAAGGTAGTGATAGTTCAGTTGTAGCTAAATGGGCTTGGCAAATTAATGATACTGATGTATCAAAAAGTGATACAGAATTTAGTTTTAATTTGTTCGATACTATAAAGGATACAGATGGTAATAATGAAACAGATGTAAAGACAACAAAAATAGCACCAGGTACTAAGGGTGGATTTGAAATTAAAGTTGAAAATTTATCAGAAGTTAATGCTAATTATAATTTAACATTAAAGGAGACCAAAGGACAAGATATTTCAGATGCAAAAATAGAGTATTCTATTATTGGTACAGATAAAGCAACAGATTGGACAACAGATATTAATACATTCAACTTGACTAATACACTGTTAGATATGGAAACAGGTTCAAATACACTAACAGTATATTGGAGATGGGCTTATTCACCTAGTGAAACACAAGATGATGCTGATACAGCTGTTGGATTTTTAGCAGCTAACTCAGCAAGTGATGCAAACAAAACAATCACAATAGAAGCAAAATTAAACTTTACACAAGTTGATTAAATCAAGAAAAGTGGCTTTGCCACTTTTTTTTTTATAAAATCATTTTAGAAAATTTGATTATTATTTTAACAAAGGTGTAATCTCAAATTTTATAGAAAAGCAATTAAATTTATCTGTTTGATTACTATCTAAATAATCAAGATAAATATCTAACTCATTCAAATTTCTACATGCTGAAATAATTGCTGGATGTAATTTGGAATTTAAAGAAAGTTCTATACCTAAATCAATAGCTTCAATTATTGATTTTTTTTCTATATTTCTCATTAATTTAAATGCTTCTCTAAATCTTGATAAAGCAGGAGATTTGTACTTTTCAATAGGTACAACGTATTTTTTACGAATCAAATCATTTTTGTTGACTGATACATCTTCAAGGTTATCAAGTTCGCTTTTCTTATAAGGCAATAATACTGTTTTAGAAATTTCAGAAATTATAAGAGTATTTTCAGGATAACTTAAATCGTTATTTTCAATGCTATTATTCGAATCTGTATTAGTTAAAGCAGGAGGTTCTTCGGCTATTTTTTGTTCCTTTTGTTTCGTATTTTCCTTGTGTTCTTTATTTTCCTTATTTTCTTTTGGTTCCGTATTTTCCTTATGTTCCTTATTTTCTTTATTTGGAATCTTATAGCTTAGAATTTTACTTGTTTCAGCAAAAAAATTATTTAACTCTAATTGTGCAGAGGTTATTTCAGATAATTTAGCATTATAAATGTTACAATATTCTTGTAATTCATAGAATTCATATGGAATTTTCAATTTATTATAATTGCTTTGCAAAAATTCTACACATTCTATGTTTTGATCAACTAAACCCAAAAAATATTGAAGCTTAGTTAAAAAATCAATAGTTTGTTCAGCATTATCTATAGAATTTTCAAGGATTGGTTCATCTACTATTTTCAACACATAATTAAGTAAAATTGATTTATGCATGGATAATATTTTAATATTAAATTTTATATTTTCTTGAATTTTAGCCATAAAAAGATTTAATTGTTCTTTATTATTAAAAAGTTCTTCATTAAAAAATAACATTGTTTCACCCCCAAACACAGTATAACGAATTTATAAAAAAAAGTCAAATATAACAAATTTAAAACCAAGGCAAGTATCTGTTAAGTAATTCGTTACAAAATTTTCGTCCATAAATTTTTGTGCATTTTT
>ULXP01081003.1_pt1 | contig 12707 bp, 11 predicted proteins | sample 1961351 | NCBI WGS metagenome assembly ULXP01 (sample SAMEA4835840, study PRJEB28245) | human gut metagenome | biome: gut microbiome; material: fecal sample | place: Denmark | collected 2008 | reverse complement strand
GACCCAAAATTGAAAACCACCTTTTGACACCCGAATCCTATGAATTAAAAAAATCCCATGTTGCCATGGGATTTTTTCTTACACCTCACATATTTTATGATTGTATCTGGCAGATGATCGAAAGCTATAACACCCGCCATTTTTAAACACAAAAAAGAGAGGATATGAGAATCAAATCCACTTTTGGCAACACGAACTACAGTACCGCACTCCTGCCATACCGCTGTAACTTCAGATTTACACAACATATTCTGCACTTTATCTTTTATTATCAGTCCAAAATATGCCATGTATCATCCATTGTTCCAAATCAGAAAATAAACACATTTCTGATTTCAGTTTCATTTCATGTTTCAAAAGTAAGTTATCTCCGCATTGTTTCCTCTCCTTTAAATTTCTATTGCCATGGTAGCACAATGCCATTTTAAATGCAACCAAAAATTTTTACGAAAAATCTTTCGTTACCGGTCACATAATAAGTATGCGCAGCAGCAATCTCTACTCCACATTTTTTAATGCCTGCTCCATCGGTATCCTCTTGATGCGCATAAAATCCAGTATCATGACAAACAGGTATCCGATCAGCACAAACGCAAACATTTTTACATATCCCACCGGCTGGATCACAAATGAAAACCATCCGCTGTAGCTAAACATGATTGCTTTCCAAGCCTGTGCCATAACAAATGCTCCAAGTACAACACTAAGAAGATCTGCAATCACAACCACGATCGTTGTGGAAAGCAGATATAAACTTGCAATTTCCCTGTTCTCATATCCAAATATCTTTGTCATGGAGATCGCATTTTCATTTTTCTCTATGATCAGTTTTGTCAGCAGATAAATCAATACTGCGGACAGAAGGATACACAATACCTGAAAATAGTTCATATAAGCTCCCATGGAATGATCTAACTGGTCGCACATTTTTGTAATATCGCGCTCGGTAATGACTGTCGCAATATCATCTTCTGAAATATCCGTAAGTTCCGTGTTGGAAAAATAACCATTGAACGCTTCCTCATCCAAATCAAATACCGTCCGGTAATTTTCGATCGGCATAAATACCGCAATGCTTAAACACTGGTCAAAGATTCCCGCTACCGTAAAAGTATACTGCTTATTTTCATATTTTTCATCCAGTGCAATGGAATCTCCGACACCAAGTTCATATTTTTCCGAAAACGATTTGGAGATATAAACCCCTTTTTCCTGTAACGACTGCAGGTCTTTGATTTTTACATACTGACTGTCATCTGAAATACCGTAAACAGATACCGCCTCGTCAAGTGCATCGCCCTTTTTCTGCATGGAACTCATGCTGAATTTTTCTGCATCTTTGTTGTCCGTGGTCAGTACGTCGCCGTCTTCATCCTCGTAGGATTTCAGTACATACTGGTACTTTGCAAACATCATATCCTTCGTATTTTCCTTGTAATAGGAAAGCGTATCCGGCATTCCTACCGCCATGGCGAGCATCACCATGATAAAGAAAATTCCCACAAACAGGATCAGATAATTCGCCACATTCTGGAACATGATACGCAGACGGAATCTGTTCAAAAATTTAAATCGTGGCAGTCGCATTGCCTTTTTCCTCTTTGTTTTCTTCAGATCATGCCGTAAAAACTGCAACGGCGTGTGCTGCATCATTTTGATAATGACGATCAGGTTGACAACAAACATCAGAATGACTGGAATGAGTGTTGTCTTAAAGAATGCATCTGCATTCCAGATTGTCTCATAGGTCGGAAGGCTGTAGCTGTTATAATACATGGATACCACAAAATTTTTAAATACCGTGTAGCCAAGCACATTTCCGACCAATGCAGAAATCAGCGTTACAATGAACGGCATGGACAGATAATGACGTACCAGTTCCCCTTTCGTATAACCGGACGCACGCAGCGTACCGATCGCAGATGACTCTTTTGTGATAGTATTGCTGATCGTGACTGCAAAAATAAATGCGATGATAACGATTAAAATATCAAGCAGCACACCGCCCATCGCCTCATCCGACCCCATGTCGTCAGTTGCAAAATTAATTGCCGGATTCGCATATTTCGGAACATAATCTTCAATCTCATCATCATTTACAACCGTCTGTGTGAGCAGTGCCCGCATAAAATCATCCGACTGATTTTTCTCTTCCTTTTCATCTGCCGGCTCATTTTCATACTGCCATGCATAATCGTAATGGACAGCCTTATGTAACCTTGCAAATCCATCATCTGTCACCATTGCCACGTTGAATTTCAAGGCATCAAACATCAGATCCGTGCTTTTTTCATGCAGGGTGGCATAGTTGACATATGCGATCAGACCAACGACCTGATAAGATTCTCCTCCAACTGTGATCTCATCGCCGACTTTGATCCCGACATTATCGGCATGCATACGGTCAATGGCGATCTCCGTTTCTTTTTCCGGGAAACTTCCCTCCATCAGACATGCGAGATTGATATCGTCCGTCTTTGTAAAAACACGTACGGTTCCATCGGAGGTACCATCATTATCATGATCTTCCTCCTCATTTCTATAAAAGTTTTCATAAACATGGACTGGTGTCGCTTTAAAATCAGGATCGTTCAGTTCATATTTTTCTTCTGCATCTGCATATTTTTCATCAATTTCATCTAAAACTTTATTCCAGGCTTCCTCATATGCCTTCTCGTATGCCTCGTCGTGTGCCTCCTCAAATGCTGTCTCATACGCCTCGTCGATGTAATACTGTTTAACATCCGCTTTCTCACCTGTCTCGATTGCATCAAGCAGCATCCCATCTGCTTTCTTTTTCAATTCAAAATGTCCGTCTTCTAACTTGTATTTACTCACACCCTCATCGTCTGCTGTCATCATGCTCTCATTTGCAACATACATTCCGGACACAAATCCAATCATCAGGATCAGGAACAGACTTACCACAAGATACTTTTTCCAGTCTCCTGTCAGTTCCCTTGGAATTCGTTTGATGAGCGGATTTTTGATTTTTTTCTTTTTCATAACCGCACTCCTTACCATTCCAGATCTGCTGCTGAAATTTTGTGTTCATTGATCTCGTTATGGCGCACTGCTCCGTCGCGAAGTTTGATCACATGATCTGCCATGTGTCTGATTGCCTCATTATGTGTGACCATGATAACGGTATTTCCATATTTGACATTGACATCCTCGATCAGTTTTAAGATTTCCTTAGAAGTATTGTAATCAAGTGCTCCCGTCGGCTCATCGCAGAGCAGGATATCCGGATTTTTCACAATGGCACGGCCAATGGAAACTCTCTGCTGCTGACCACCGGAAAGCTGGTTCGGCAGTTTGTATCTGTGCTCATAAAGCCCCAGTGTATGTAAAAGATCATCAATATCAAGCGGACTGTCTGATAAATATGCACCGACTTCAATGTTTTCTTTGACATTCAGATTTGCGATCAGATTATACATCTGAAACACATAACCCAAATGTTTTCTGCGGTACTGCGTCAGTTTCTTTTCCCCAAGTTCTTCTAACTTATCACCATTGATGGAGATATAGCCGGAATCTGCACTGTCAATGCCACCAATGATATTTAACAGCGTTGATTTTCCGGAACCGGACGGTCCCAGCAGTACACAAAATTCACCTTTTGCCACGGAAAAATTCATTCCGCGCAATACCTCCTGACGCGTCTCTCCGCTTCCAAATCCCTTTTTCAGATCAACAATTTCCAAAAATTTTCTTTCTTCTTCTGACATACTCTCCCCTTTCCCATTGCAGAATTTCCTTGTTTTCCCGTCCTGAATGGTCTTAAAGTCTTTTCTTACTTTTGTTAGTGCAGACTAACTTTTGTTTGTATTATAACACAGAGGATTCAGATTACAAGAAAAAGACGATTCCTTTGGCCAGAATCGTCTTTTTGCCTTATAATGTATGTTTATTTTCTGTTTAACTGTAAATATTGTTCTATTTTCGCAGCAGTTTTATGATCTTCCCCTCATACACTGCTGTCACAACAGCGATCAGCACCACTGTCACAAAACTGTACCCCTTATTGATCTGCACCCCGGCAACGTCGCAGATACTGGTAAACAAAAGACTGAGTACAAAAATCAGCTTAATTGCACGCACCATGTGGATCGTATAGATTCTTATTTTTCCACTGCATATCTCTTTCGGTAAGTTATTGACTCTCTCCGGATAATGTGCAAGCAGTGTCAGACCAATATACACAAGAATCAGAATTACCGCGTTTAAAATAATCCCGGTAAATGCTACCCCATATACAATGCCATAGTAAATCTGCAGTCCAAGATAGATCAGTGCCGCTACGATTCCCACTGCTTCCAGCAGAAAATCAACCGTTGTCATTTCTTCTTTTTTCAAGTATTTTCTCCTGTTCTGTTATTTCTAAATATGTTTCAAATGCCGTTTTCCATTCCGCTGTAAGCCTCTCTAAACTCCATGCCGCGTTTGCCGGACTCGTAGATGGCAGTTTCCCAAGTGGTGGCATTCCCTCTTTACTACAGTATTTTACAAAAAGTTGATGCGCTTTTCCACCATTTGCAAAAATTCCCTGAATTTTCGCATTTGATAAAATCAGATTCATATCGTTTGGCACCACATTTCTGATAGAGCTGTCGGAAGATCCAACGATGTCGCAGGAGTCGATCACATCCCATACTGCAATGTGATGTTTCAGTAGAAGATTCTTCTTTTCATCAATCGTCTGTGGCAGCGGTTCCTTAAAAATTCCTGCAATCACCTTCCAGAACCGGTTCTGCGGATGCCCGTAATAAAACTGGTTTTCCCGTGACTTTACAGACGGAAAGGAACCCAGGATCAATATCCTGGATTCCTCATTGTATACAGGTGAAAACGTGTGTTTTACATGTGTATATTCCATTCCTATGCACACTCTCTATTCATAATTTTTGACATTGGAACTGTCTACTTTTTCAAATGGTACCCAGACATATAAACCATCTTCCGTAGCACCATCTAAGGTCGTCACATCTTTTCCATTTGCAAGTGCGATTGCCGCATAGACAGCGCTTTTACCCTGCCCAACTGCGGACTGGTATACGGTAAAGTCCATCTTTCCATTCTCAATCGCTTTACATCCATCTGCAGTAGCATCAATTCCAAGTACCGTAACATCACTAATTCCAGCTGCGTCACAGGCATCAATGATACCAAGTGCCATGGAGTCATTGTTGCAGACTGCAACATCAACTTTCTGTCCCGTCTTTAAAAATACATCAAACATCTCATGTGCACGGTCCTGTTCCCAGTCAGCGTTATCTTCAAATACATAGTTGATCTTTTTCCCTGATGCATTTAACGTATCCTTCAAAGACTCAGATCTTCCTTTCGTCGCGGAATGTTGTTTCTGCCCTTTTAACAGCACCACGTTGATCTCGTCCGCAGAAGCAAATTTATCTAAAATATACTCTGCCTGATACTGTCCTGCCACATATTCATCCGATCCGACATAAATATATTTCCCAGCCTGAAGCTTGGATTCATCCGGACAGCTGTTAAAAAATACGATCGGTATATCACCTGCAAGTGCTTCTAATTCGAGTGCCGTATCCGCATCAACCGGCCCGCATAAAATCACATCATAATTCTCACTAACCGCCTTTTTGATGTGTTCCACCTGGTTTTCAATGGAATTATCCGCATCAAGCACATCCAACTGTGCCCCGCACTCTTCTGCTGTCTGCTGCGCCTGCGCCACAAGTACATTTCGGAAAGTATCCGCCTGTGATAACGACAGCAGTATTTTTAAACCTTTGCCATCTGCTGCTCCTGTCTGTGTATTTCCACCACATCCGGTAAGGCATCCTACGAGCAATACCAGACACATGATAGTACTTATTATTTTCTTCATCGCACGATCTCCTCTCTATATCCGGAACTGTTTTACCTGGTCTGCAAGCTGATCCGCAGAGACAGCAAGATTGTCAGCTTCCTGCTCTACCTGATCACTATTCTTTGAAATATTCTTTGCCTGCTGCAGCATGGATTCCGATGTTGCAAGAATCTCATCCGAACTTGCCGCCTGTTCTTCCGAAATAGCTGCAACGTTCGTAGCAACCTGATCTACCTGATTGATCTTATCTACCACATTACCGATCAGTGCGCTTGTATCCTGGATATTCTTAAAGATCGTATCAAATGTATCAACTGCCGTATGGATCAGTTCTGCACTGCCGGAAATATCCTGTGCACTGTTTCCTGCCTGTCTGACGGCATCTTCCACCAGATTATTGATCTCCGTGATCAGTTCTGTGATATGCGCCACAGAATCTGCACTGTTCTTTGCAAGCGTGCCGATCTCAGTTGCAACAACTGCAAATCCTCTTCCTGCTTCACCCGCGCGTGCAGCCTCGATCGAAGCATTCAAAGATAACAGGTTCGTCTCGTCGGCTATATCACCAATCAGCTTGATGATCTGTACGATCTCACCGGAAGCTGTTCCTACCTTATTAACCGCTTCCTCCAGATTATGGATGGAAACCTCAATGTTAGAAAGTGCCTCACCGACACGCTCCATATCCTTACGTCCTTTTTCAGAAACAGCCACTGTCTCCTGCATCTTACTTTCAACCATATCACTGTCGCTCTTTGTATCTGCTGCTACACCTGCAAGCTGTGTCGCATTCTGTGCGATCTCATTTACAGATACCGATAACTGGTCTACCGTCGCATTCAGCTCACTCATGGACTGTGACTGGATTCCTGCTGCTGAACTCATTTCACCGGAAACACCCTTACTCGAGTCAGCCTGATTCTTCAACTTACCGGAAACGCTTCCCATTTCCGCGATCATCTGCTTCATGGATTCAATAAACTTCTCTACACTGTGACTCATGACTGCGATCTCATCATTGCCTTTTGTCTTAATAGAAACCGTGAAATCTCCGGAAGTCATCGCAGTGATCACTCTTGTCATCTCTTTGACAGGTCTGATCACAACATGGGTTACACGCTCAATCAGGATACAGAGCAATGCAATGCAGATCACACTGATTATGATCATAATATTACGAAGCTGTGTCAGATCTGCAAGTACGGTGTGGGTAGGAATATAGGATATTAAAAGCCAGTTCGTTCCTTCTACTTCCTGAAATACCGTCATATTGCCATCTAACGTAACAAAACTATAATCTTTTGCTGCAACTTTCTCTGCTGCAAGCTGATAAAAATGACTCTGTCCATCAGCCCCAAATGTCTGGGAAATCTGGGATGAATCACGGCTTGCCAAAATCACACCGCTGGTCTTATCAACCAGCACTGCCTCTGCATCATTCATCTCAATAAATGAATTTACAATGACCGCGATACGGTCTAGTGTCATATCTGCTGAAATAACACGCATATTGTCGGAACCGTCATTTAAAATGCCGGAGGCACTGATCAAATTCACACCTTCTTCATTCTGATACGCGGAACCGATTGCCATATTCACCCTGGAAAGTCCTTCTTTATACCAGATACTGTTTGTTACATCTGATTCTTTTTTGGTCGATTCTGACGCCGTTATCAGTTTTCCTGAAGAATCTGCCACATAAAGTCCTTCCGGATAATTGCTATTGTATCCATAATATCCATCCAGTATGGTCTGTAACTGTGCATCATCTGGTTTTAAATCCTCGATCGTATTCTTTGCCATCTGAAATGAAGCAAGATTCTCATTCAGCCATGCCTCGATCTGGGATGCCTGATTTTCTACCGAAGACTGCAGTAAACTCTGGGAATATTTTTTTATGATACCTGCAGATATCTGATAAGCAACCACAACAAGTACCACAACGATCGCAATTACGACTGGTATGATCACACCAAGTAGCTTTGCCTTAATCGACACCGTTTTTTGTTTTTTCATAAGCTGCCCTCTCTTTTTTACATAAAATTTACAACATAAATTATAAAATCATCGCCGTTTTTCGTCAACATGTATCATAAAACATTTTCACTAAGTTTTATATTGTATACATGTATTTTTTTAGAAATCGTATGATCTTTTCTTGAAAATGAGACCTGCTGTGCTATAATGAATTAGTGTGCCATTTTCTTTTTCATACATATATCAGGCACACGGCATTGGTATTATGCCGCAGCATGCGGTTTATACCAGAGAGGAGAACCTTAGATGGAACATTTAATCATTCCAAAAGATTATCATTCAGAATTAAATCTGCACGATACGCAGATCGCAATCAAAACAGTCAAAGACTTTTTCCAGAACCTGCTTGCACTTCGTCTGAATCTGTCCCGCGTTTCAGCTCCGCTTTTCGTTGATCCGTTGTCCGGTCTCAACGACAACTTAAATGGTATCGAACGTCCGGTTACATTCGACATCAAAGAGCAGAACGGGAAAGAGGCTGAAGTCGTACAGTCTCTCGCGAAATGGAAACGTTACGCATTAAAGAAATACGGTTTCGATTACGGCGAAGGTTTGTACACCGATATGAACGCTATCCGCAGGGATGAAGAAACCGATAATATCCACTCTATTTTTGTAGATCAGTGGGACTGGGAAAAGATCATCCATAAAGAAGACCGTAACATCGAGACATTAAAAGAGACAGTTACCATTGTATACAACTGTCTGCGCAAGACAGAAAAATATATGGCGATCCAGTACGATTATATAGAAGAAATCCTTCCACATGATATCTTCTTTATTACCACCAAAGAATTAGAAGAAATGTTTCCGGACAATACGCCAAAGGAACGTGAATACTACATCACAAAGGCCAAAGGTGCTGTATGTATCATGAAGATCGGTGATACTTTAGAAAATGGAGAGCCTCACGACGGACGTGCTCCGGACTATGATGACTGGTCTTTAAATGCAGATATCGTTGTCTACTATCCGGTACTTGACATCGCTCTTGAGATTTCTTCCATGGGTATCCGTGTTGACAAGAAAGCACTTCTCTCCCAGCTCAAAAAAGCAGGCTGTGAAGAACGTGCAAAACTTCCATTTCAGAAAGCGATCATCAATGAAGAGCTTCCATATACGATCGGCGGCGGAATCGGACAGTCCCGTATCTGTATGTTCTTCCTCCGCAAGGCACACATCGGAGAAGTTCAGTCTTCCCTGTGGCCGGAAGATATTACAAAAGAATGTGAAAAGAACGGTATTCAGCTTTTATAACAGGAACGGGCACATGCTCCGCAAATATCCTGTTATCAGCAATGATGCCTAATAAAAAACAGGTATGTTTCAATGTCAGCAATGAGCGTTCCTTGCTCCATGGCGACAAAAACATACCTGTTTTTTCACTTTTCCGCTTTTTCAGTCCTGTCTGGTTCCTGCACTCTTTTAATTTTTCTGTCCCGCAATGATCCCGTAATATTCCGGTCTTCTGTCCCGGAAAAGTCCCCATTCCAATCGTTTTGTCCGAAGTTCATCCAATTCATATGTCTGACTTAGGATTTCTTCGCGATCTCTAGAAGCGCTCAAAAGAACCTCGCCAGTTTCATCTGTCACAAATGAAGATCCATAAAATTCCAAGGCTGATTTCTGTCCGCCATTTTCGTCACATGGCTCTACTTCTTCTCTGCCAATACGGTTTGCTGCAATGACAGGCATCAGATTTGCTGCCGCATGTCCCTGCATGCAGCGTCTCCAGTGAGGCATGCTGTCACACTCTAAGATCGGCTCAGAACCGATTGCCGTCGGATAAAATAATAGTTCTGCACCGAGCAGCGCCATCGCGCGTGCTGTCTCCGGGAACCACTGATCCCAGCAGATTCCAATCCCGATACAGCCGTATTTTGTATCAAACACTTTAAATCCGGTATCTCCCGGTGTAAAATAAAACTTTTCCTGATAATAATGATCATCTGGGATATGGGTTTTCCGATACACACCGAGGATTGTTCCATCTGCATCAATGCAGGCAATCGAATTATAGAGGTTATTGACATCCCGCTCATAAAAGCTGACCGGAAGCACCACGCCTAATTCTTTCGCAAGGCGAACTCCCATCGCCACTGCTTCACTCTCCTCCACGGTTCTTGCATAACTGTAAAAATCATATCTGCGCTGCTGACAGAAATATTCTCTTTCAAAAAGTTCCGGCAGCAAAATGATATTTGCGCCCTCCGCAGCAGCCCTGCGGATCATTTCTTCTGCTTTCTGTAAATTTTTCTTCTGCTCCGTTTCGCATTTCATCTGAATCGCAGCAACTTTTACCTGTCTCATGCGTGTATCCTTTCTGTTGTTTTTATTTTTTGCACAATAAATTCCCTATAAGGGAATTTGCTGCGTAATACAGTGAATATTTCCACCACCTGTCAGTATGTCTCTTGCGTACACCGGTATAATTTTTCTGTCCGGACAGAGTTCTGCCATGATCTGCTGTGCGCGCCGGTCACTTTTTTCATTTTCTCCACCAAATGCCGGCATGACCACAGCATTATTGGAAAAATAAAAATTCACATAAGAGGCTGCTAGCCGCTCCCCCTCTTCCCTGACATCCTCGCCTTCCTCAAATTCGTATCCTTCAAGTTCTTCTTTTGTGATACATACCGGAATATCCGGGATTGGAAGTTTGTGGATCGTTATTTTTCTTCCTTTGGCATCCCGAACCGAACTCAGGTAATCAAAACTTGCTTTTGACAGCGCATACTGCGGATCATTCTGATTGTCTGTCCATGCCAGCACAACCTCCCCCGGTCTTAGGAATGCACAGACATTGTCCACATGCTCATTCGTCTCATCCTGATAGATTCCACGCGGCAACCATAAAACTTTCTCCACACCAAGGTAACACTTTAACTGGTCTTCAATCTGCTCTTTTGTAAGCGATGGATTTCTCCCCGCACTGAGCAGACAGGATTCCGTGACAAGCAAAGTTCCCTCTCCGTCACTGTGGATAGAACCGCCCTCCAGCACAAAAGGTGCAGCGTCGTAACAGGAAAAACCAAATTTTTTACAGAAATTCCATGCAAATGCATCGTCTTTTTTATAAAAAGCATATAGTCCGTCAACTTCGCCGCCCCAGGCATTAAAAGACCAGTTTACACCACACACCTGTGAGTTTTTTACATCATCGCCTGTCTGCACCGTACTTTTTTCTGCTGCCGTCAGGTCAGAAATTTTTTCATCCATTCTTTTTACCAGAAAAGTCGGAGCGACATCCCGCGCCCAGGAATCATCGGTTTCCATCTCAAAAACAATCACAGGATGTAAGTTTTCTTCTTTTTTCAGACTTTCCGCAAATGCCTTTGCATGGTCAATCCCCTTTTTCTCAGCAGCAACATACACTGTCTCACTTTCCGCGATTGCACGGATCACAGCCGAAAATGCTGCTTCTGCCTCCCTGGCTTCATTTCTCCAGGAACCGGGACGTTCCGGCCAGATCATGATACATCCCTGATGAGGTTCAAACTCTCCCGGCATAAAATAACCGTCCTGCACCGGCTTTGCCGCATTTATCATCTCAGGACAATCTGCCTTTGAAATCTTCATAACCAAACTCCTTTATCATTTCCACGTTTCCATCTTCCCGCAAGACTGCAATTCCGGGCAGCGGCATCCCATTAAATGTGTTATTTTTGACCATGGAATAAATCGCCATATCCTCAAACACCAGGCGGTCACCCACCTGTTTTTTTTGTTCAAAGCTGTAATCACCAATCACATCTCCGGCAAGACAGGTCATAGAAGAAAGCCGGTAAGTATGCGGCTTTTCGCCCGGCAGATAACCGTCTTTTAGCGGCGGTCTGTATGGCATTTCAAGCACATCCGGCATGTGGCATGCTGCCGATGCATCTAAGATCAGGATATCCATGCCATTGTGTACGATATCCATAACCTCCGTGACGAGATAACCCGCATTTAACGCGATCGCCTCACCCGGTTCTAAATAGACCTGAACATTATATTTTCGCCTGATTTCACAAATTAACTTCTTTAGTTCATCCAACTGATAGTCTGCTCTTGTAATATGATGACCACCACCCAAATTCAGCCATTTTACCTGTTTTAAATAATTGCCAAACTTCTCCTCAAACGCATGCCACGTTGTGATCAGATCGTCGGCATTCTGCTCACAAAGTGTATGAAAATGCAGCCCTTCGATTCCATCCGGCAGCTGCTCTGGAAATTCACTTTTCACCACACCAAGCCTGGAGCCCGGTCCACACGGATCATAAATCTCATGCCCCTCCTGTGTAGAGCACTCCGGATTCACGCGGATCCCGGCACTTGCGGTACACTCCTGCTGCAAAAAATAATGCTGATATTTCTTATACTGCGCAATGGAATTAAAGATAATGTGGTCACAGATTTTCACCAGTTCTTCCATGTCTTTCTCCTTATAGGCCGGTGCAAACACATGATTTTCTTTTCCCATTTCTTCTTTGCCGAGACGCGCCTCAAAGATTCCGCTCGCTGTCGTTCCACTGATATACTGTCCGATCAGTGGATACAGCGAAAACATGGAAAATGCCTTCTGCGCTAAAAGCACATGGCAGCCGGTTTCCTGCTCCAGGTTTTGTAATATTTTTAAATTTTGTTTTAATTTCTTTTCATCTACCACATAACATGGGGTAGGAATCTCCTGCCATTTCATAATAATCTCCTTATTCCACTGTCTGCGGATTTTCATCTACAATCCAAGGCAGACCATACTGGTTTAACATATCCATAAACGGATCCGGATCAAATTCTTCAATATTAAACACACCATCTTTATCCCAGACTT
>ULXP01025517.1_pt1 | contig 12714 bp, 10 predicted proteins | sample 1961351 | NCBI WGS metagenome assembly ULXP01 (sample SAMEA4835840, study PRJEB28245) | human gut metagenome | biome: gut microbiome; material: fecal sample | place: Denmark | collected 2008 | reverse complement strand
CACCGGCGTGTTCCTCGGCGGCAATTTTCTGAACAGCCTTGTAGCCCTCGTTTGAGTCGATGCCGTTTGAGAAATCCTCGTCACTCATATTTGCGGCATAGATAACAGGCTTGTTTGTGAGAAGCGCAACCTCTGAAAGAATTGCCTTTTCGTCATCGTCACATTCAACACTTCTTGCAGGCTTGCCCTCGTTGAGTGCAGCAAGAACTCTTTCAAAAAGGTCGATGTCTTTCTGATACTTTTTATCGCCCTTGAGCATTTTCTTTGTCTTGTCAATTCTGCGTTCGAGCATTTCAACATCGGAGAGAATAAGCTCAAGATTAATTGTTTCAATGTCACGGGCAGGATTGATGTTGCCTTCAACATGGATAATGTCGTCGTTTTCAAAGCAACGGACAACATGAACGATAGCGTCACATTCACGGATGTTTGAAAGGAACTTGTTGCCGAGTCCCTCGCCCTTTGACGCACCCTTTACAAGACCTGCAATATCTACAAATTCAATTGATGCAGGAGTATATTTGTCAGGATCATACATTTCCGCAAGTTTATCAAGTCTTTTGTCCGGAACTGCAACAACGCCGATATTCGGTTCAATTGTGCAGAAAGGATAGTTTGCACTCTGAGCACCTGCGTCTGTAATTGCGTTAAAAAGAGTACTTTTGCCGACATTTGGAAGTCCGACGATTCCGAGTTTCATTTATTTTCACCTCAAATAATATTCGGGCAATGCTTGCCTATTTTCACTGAATATTGTATTATTATATCGTATGGATACTTACTCTGTCAATTCACAGACGAGTAATGCACACTTCGTTAAGTATATCACATAAAATTGCTTTAAACAATAAGAAAGGAAATTTTTATGAGCGAAATAAATACATATTCTGTAACAATTAAGGTTGAAGAAGAAAATCTTGCCGTTTCAATGGGCAGCGGCAGTCTTTGTGTGCTTGCAACTCCGTGCGTTGTGGCTCTTATGGAAAATGCCGCCGCAGCTCTTGCAGACAAGGTTCTTGACAACGATGAGCTTACAACTGTCGGCACGATGATTTCAATTGAACACACAAGCCCTACTCCTCTCGGTGCTGAGGTTACTGCAACAGCCGTTCTCAAAAGCGTTGACGGCAGAATGTTTAATTTTGAAGTTTTTGCCGAAGATAAAAAGGGTGAAATCGCAAGAGGCACTCACACAAGAGTAAGCGTAAAATCAGAAAAATTTCAGATGAAGGCGGACAGCAAGTTTGATGAATAAGTACAAATATTATCTGTTTGACCTTGACGGCACAATCAGCGAGAGCGCATTGGGCATAAGAGAGTCACTTGAAAACGCAATTAAAAGTATGGGCAAGCCGTTGCCGAATCTTGACGATTACACATTGTACATCGGACCGCCGTTGCTCGATACATTCCGCAATATCTGCCGTTTCAATGAGGAAGAATCGGCAAGAGGCGTTGAAATTTATCGTGAATACTACAACACAAAAGGCAAGCTTGTGAACAAGCTTTATGACGGCATTGACAGGGTTCTTGCAGAGCTTAAAAACAGCGGTGCAAAGCTTGCCGTGTGTTCGTCAAAGTATGAAAAGTTTGCCGAAGAAATTACAGACCTTCTCGGTGTGCATGATATGTTTGACGCAATCTGCGGTTCAACACTTGACGGCAGTCGAAAAGATAAAAAAGACCTTATTCCGTATGCTGTTGAAAGACTTGGCGGCAGCCTTGAAAATGACAGAGAGAATATCGTCATGATAGGTGACACTTGGTTTGACACAAAGGGAGCAAGACTTTGCGGTGTTGATTTTGTCGGTGTTGAATATGGCTACGGCGACCTTGAAAGCATGAAAAAAGAGGGCGGCAGGGTGTTTGTAAAAACAACGGCTGAACTCTTGGATGTTCTTACAAAGTAAATAATTTGAAATCGGACAAACGGAATTATCCGAAGATTTTTCGCATACATTTTATCAGAGAATAAAGTGTGCGGAGGATTTAAAATGTTCGTTTTCAATTTTAAAATCAAGGCTAAAAAAACAGTAATTTTGGCGGCGGTGCTGTCCGTAACAGCGGCAATAATATGTACAGCCGTCACGGTTGCAATAAATTCACGGTTGCCCGATACAGCCGTAAGTGATAAAACAGGGGAGTATTCTCTTGTGCTTAATGACGGTGAGGAGAAAAAATTCCTTGAACAGTTCGGAGTTGAAACCGCCGACGCAAAGCCCGAAAAACGCTCGGTTGTAATTCCGTCGGATTTTAATAAATATTATGAGGAATACAACGAACTTCAGAAGAAAATCGGACTCGACCTCGGAAAATTTAAAGGCAAAGAGGTTACGGAGATTACAGTTTCCCTGGAAAAGCCAAAGGATAACAATGCCGTTTTGCTTGTTTACAAAAACAGGGTAATCGGCGGACACATTACAAACGGAGAATACGGCAGTAAAAATCTGCCGCTTGTTGAATAAGATGGAAAGACTCGATAAAATTATTTCGTCACAAAGAGCCGACGGCAGAAAAGAGGTTCAAAAGCTCATAAAAAGCGGTGCGGTTCTTGTGAACGGAAAAATCTGTAAAAAGCCTGATACAAAGGTTAACCCTGACAAGGATGAAATTGTTGTGGACGGACAGGCTTTGAATTACAGCAAATACATATATATAATGATGAACAAGCCTGCGGGAGTTGTGTCAGCAACCGAGGACAGGCAGTTTAAGACTGTTATTGATATTATTCCCGAAGATATGAAACGAAAGGGACTTTTTCCCGTCGGCAGACTTGACCGTGATACGGAGGGACTGCTTCTTATTACAGATGACGGTGACTTTGCGCACAGCATTACCTCGCCTAAAAAGCATGTGGACAAGAAGTATGTTGCAAAGCTTGACGGAGAAATCACAGAAGATACAGTAAAGGCTTTTTCTGACGGAATTGAGTTCTCTGACGGTACGAAGTGTCGCAGTGCTGTGCTTGAATGTGACGAAAATGATAAAAAAACAGGAATTGTCACAATTTGTGAGGGTAAATATCATCAGGTTAAAAAAATGTTTTTGTGTTGTGGATTAAAAGTTGTGCATCTTCAACGAATTTCAATAGGCGGTTTGTATCTCGATAGCAATTTGCACATAGGCGAGTGCAAATTGTTGACGGATTTGGATAAAAAGTCGGTTTTTATCGGCAATATACACTAAAAAATGCATCTGAATTTTATCCTGTGTCGGTTTTAAATAAAATAATGCATATATCTTTGGTCAATTTCGGTATGGTCAAATTGTGCGAATAGTGGTATATTATTGTATGTAATAAAGCTAAGGACTTTATCGTTATCGACTAATTGGAGGTTTATACACAATGGCAAATGTTTCATTAAGACATGTTTACAAAATCTATGACGGCGGTGTAACTGCTGTTACAGACTTCAATCTTGAAATTGCCGACAAAGAATTCATCATTCTCGTTGGTCCTTCAGGTTGCGGTAAATCAACAACCCTCAGAATGATTGCAGGTCTTGAGGATATTTCAAAGGGCGAGCTTTACATCGGTGATACACTCGCAAACGATGTTGCTCCTAAGGACAGAGATATCGCAATGGTATTCCAGAACTATGCTCTTTATCCTCATATGACTGTATATGATAATATGGCATTCGGTCTTAAACTCCGTAAGTTCTCTAAGGAAGAGATTAAGAGAAGAGTTGAAGAGGCTGCAAGAATCCTTGGTATCGAGCAGTATCTTGACAGAAAGCCAAAGGCTCTTTCAGGCGGTCAGAGACAGCGTGTTGCTCTCGGTCGTGCTATCGTTCGTAACCCGAAGGTATTCCTTCTTGACGAACCGCTTTCAAACCTTGATGCTAAGCTCCGTGCTCAGATGAGAACAGAGATTTCAAAAATTTATCAGCGTCTCGGCACAACATTTATCTATGTAACCCATGACCAGACAGAGGCTATGACAATGGGTACAAGAATTGTTGTTATGAAAGACGGTTTCATTCAGCAGGTTGATACTCCTCAGCATCTTTATGATATGCCTTGCAATATGTTTGTTGCAGGATTTATCGGTTCACCTCAGATGAACTTCATCAACGCTGTTCTCTCTAAGAACGGCGGCAAGTATACTCTTGATTTTGACAAGTATCACGTTCCTGTTCCGGAGTCAAAGGTCAATGCTGACCTCGACAACTATGTTGGCAAGGAAGTTGTTTTGGGTATCCGTCCTGAGCATGTTCACGATGAGCCTGAAGAAATTGCTAAGGCTGAGTGTCTTCTCAAAGCCAATGTTGATGTTACCGAGCTTATGGGCGCTGAAATTTATCTCTATGTAAATATCAACGGTACACCTATCACAGCTCGTGTTGAACCTACTTCAACAGCTAAGCCGGGCGACGACATTGAGATTGCTTTCGACCTCAGCAAACTCCATATCTTTGATAAGGATACTGAGAAAACAATCACAAACTGATTATAATTTAATTTGGTTTTTACGGCGGAGCGTTATGCTCCGCCGTCTTTGCGTTTGCAGAAGGAAAACGATTGTTGCCGTAAGCACAATAACTTTCAAAACCCATTTGCATTTAAATTTTATAATTGATTAACCGTGATGAATAGATATTTTTCGTATTTTGTCACAAAATCAACACAATGTTGTGATATATTAAAAAACAAATAAGATTCTGTAACAATTGTTTAATTTTGCTTTCAAAACTGTAACTTGTTGCTGATTATGCAAATTCTCTAAAAAAATTCAAGAAAAATTGTAAATAGAGGTTGATTTTTTTCTCGTTTTTGTGTAATATGTATATGAGACAGATTGTATTTTATTGAACTCTTTTACAATCACAATATATAACTGCGGAGAAAACGAGGTAAAAATTTATGTCAAACAGATTATTTCAAGGTATTGTACACCAGATGAAAGACGCAATCGACAGAACGATTGGCGTAATTGACGAGACTTCGGTTGTTATTGCCTGCTCCGAGCTTGGAAAAATCGGCGAGGTAAACGAGAGCGTTAATTCCGAAACACTCAGCTCAACAGCACCGTTTGTTGTTAACGGCTATACATACAGATCTTTCGGCAGCAATGCAAAATATGATTATGCAGTATTTGTTCAGGGTACCGATGAGTATGCTCAGAAGTATGCTCAGCTTTTGTCGGTTTCTTTTGCAAGCATCAAGCAGTATTATGACGAAAAGTATGATCGTTCAAACTTTATTAAGAATGTTATTCTTGACAACATTCTTCCGGGTGACATTTACCTTAAAGCAAGAGAGCTTCACTTTAACAGCGAGGTTTCCCGTGTGTGTCTGCTTATTAAAATTGTTTCAAAAACAGATGTTTCCGCTTATGATATAGTTCAGAATCTTTTCCCTGACAAGTCAAAGGACTTTGTTATAAACATTAACGAGGTTGAAATTGCACTTGTTAAGGAAATTAAACCCGACACAGAGAGCCGTGACCTTGAAAAGCTTGCAAGCTCGATTTCAGACACACTTTCGAGCGAGTTCTACACACACTGTGTTGTCGGCATCGGTACAACGGTTACAGGCATCAAGGATCTTGCGAGAAGCTTTAAGGAGGCTCAGTCGGCTCTTGAGGTTGCAAAGGTATTTGACACAGACCGTACAATCGTAAGCTATGATAACCTCGGCATTGCCCGTCTTATCTATCAGCTTCCCACAACATTGTGTGAAATGTTCCTCAAAGAAGTTTTCAAGCGTGGTTCAATTGAGAGCCTTGATCAGGAAACTCTCTTTACAATCCAGCGTTTCTTTGAAAACAACCTCAATGTTTCCGAAACATCAAGAAAGCTTTTTGTACACAGAAACACTCTTGTGTACAGACTTGAAAAAATTAAAAAGCTCACAGGTCTTGACCTCCGTGAGTTTGAGGACGCAATCGTGTTCAAGGTAGCTCTTATGGTTAAGAAATACCTCAACGCAAGTCCTACAAAATACTGATTTAGTTAAAGTGTGCCCGAGCATAGTGCGTTCGCTGTGCTCTGGGCGTTTTGACTTTTTATGAGTATTTGTACAATAACTACAAAACAAAGGTGACTTTATGATTGATTTTATAAATGTGTCTAAAACATACCCTAATGGCACTCATGCTCTCTATGGTATTACGCTGAGTATTGATAAGGGCGAGTTTGTATTTATTGTCGGTGCATCGGGCGCAGGCAAAAGTACATTTCTTAAACTCATTATGCATGAGGAGACTCCGACATCGGGCAAAATCGTTATCAACGACACTGATGTTACAAAGCTGAGAAGGAGCAAGGTTCCTTATATGCGCCGTCATATGGGCATTGTTTTTCAGGATTTCAGACTTATTGACAAGATGAATGTTTTCGACAATGTTGCGTTTGCGATGCGTGCTGTCGGAAAACCTTCGGCAGTAATTAAAAAGCGTGTTCCGTATGTGCTTGAGCTTGTCGGTCTTAAAGATAAGATGAAAAACAGACCGAGTGAACTCTCGGGCGGTGAGCAACAGCGTGTAAGCCTTGCAAGAGCCCTTGTGAATAACCCCGAAATTATTATTGCCGATGAGCCGACAGGTAATGTTGACCCCGAGATGTCACACGAAATCATTGAGCTTCTCAATGAAATTAACGCAACAGGCACAACCGTTATTGTTGTAACGCATGAACATGACCTTGTTCGTGAGTTTGACAGACGAGTTGTTGTTCTTGACCACGGAAAAATTAAGAGCGACACCAAGGATTTGTTTGTTAAAGATGACTATGCTGACGATTACGGTGATGACAGCGGTGAAGAAGAAAACACACCGGATTATCCCGATAATGCAGTGGTTGTTCCGGAATAATGCGTTTGCGCAAATAGGATTTTGAAAGGATTTTTGATATGACCGGATTTGGTTATTTAGCAAAAGAAGGTTTCAAAAATGTGTGGAACAACCGTATTATGAGTATCGCTTCTGTCTGCGTACTTATAAGCTGTCTTGTTCTCACAGGTGCGGCGGCACTTTTTTCGATGAATGTTGACAATGTTGTTGAATCTGTCGGCAAGTCAAACGAAACCTCAGTTTATGTTAAAGACGGATATTCACAGCTTGAGGCTGTTTATGTAGGAAAAGAAATTGAAAAGCTTGACAATGTTGAGTCGGCAACCTTTCTTTCAAAGGAAGATGCGATAAAGCAGTATAAATCTACTCTCGGCGACGACCTCTTTGCAGAAATGCAGGGCAGAAACAAACTCCCCGATTCTTTCATTGTAGTTATGAAGGACTTGTCGAAGTATGACGATACTGTTGCTCAGATTAAAAAAATTGACGGTGTTGACAGCATAAGCAACCACCGTGAGCTTGCAAAGAAGCTTACGGACATCAGCAATCTTGTCAATATGATTTGTATTGCGGTTGTTTGTGCGCTGACAATCATTTCAATCTTCATCATTGCCAACACAATTCGTGCAACGATGTATTCACGAAGATTTGAAATCAGCATTATGAAATCGGTCGGCGCAACGAACTCATTTGTACGATGGCCGTTTCTTATTGAAGGTATGATAATCGGACTTATTTCCGCAATTGTTTCAACAGGCGCAATTGCAATCCTCTATGAGACTGCACAGGCTCTTGTTTATCAGATTGTTCCGATTGATTTCATTCCGATTAACAATGTCATCTGGATTACAGGCGGCTTGTTTGCAATTGCAGGTATTGTTATCGGCTTCTTCGGCAGCTTTATTTCAATCAGAAAATACCTTAAAATGGAAGGTAACGAAATACTCGGTTGGTAATCCCGACAGAAATCTTAAAGGAGGAGATTACAATGAACAAATTAAAAAGAATTTTATGTGCAATGCTCTGCGTATGTATGATTTCAATTCCAATGGCAATACCGACTACTGTTTCTGCTGAGGACAGCATCTCAGACCTTGAACAACAGCTTCAGCAGCTTGAACAGGAAAATCAGAAGTATCAGAAGATTCTTGATGATACAAAGTCTGACATCGCAGAAAAGGAAGAATACAAGAGCGCCCTTGTAAGTAAGGTTCAGGTTCTTGATGAAAAAATTGCAGTAACCCGTGAGAAAATTTCAAGCCTTAACGATGATATTAAGGAAAAGCAGGACGCTTATGACAAGGGACTTTCGGAAGTTGAGGATCAGTTTGACGCACTTGCAAACAGACTCAGAATTCTCTATATGTCAGGCAATGCAACCGACCTTGAAATCATTTTCGGCGCAAAGGATTTTTCTGACCTTATTGATAAGATGGAGCTTGTAAAGAGCCTTGCAAACAGCGACAAGGAGCTTATCAGCGAAATCCAGACAAAGCTGGACGAGCTCAGCACCAAGAAGGAATCCCTTGAGGCCGATAAGAAAGACCTTGAAACTCAGCAGGCGTCATTGAAGTCGGATCAGGACGAGTTTAATAAACTCATTTCCGATAATGACGAGATTCTTAAAAATCTTTACGCATCAAATTCCGAGGCGCAGAATTCCCTGGAAAGTGCGGCTTTGCAGAGTGATGAGATTGAAGCTAAAATCAGCGAGTACTATGCCGCTCAAAAGGCTGCTGCGGAACACGCTGCTCAGGCTTCACAGAGCTCAAGCAGTTCATCAAGCAGCTCTTCAAGCAGTTCATCAAGCGGCTCAAGCAGTTCGGGTTCATCAAGTTCAGGCTCTTCAAGCTCAGGTTCATCATCTGTAATTGTTCCGTCGGGTTCGGGCTTTGCATGGCCGACACCGGGCTTTACATATCTTTCCTCGGAGTGGTATGAGGACAGAGAGGTTTATAACCACGGCGGAATTGATATTGCCGGCGCAGGCATTATGGGAACTCCTGTTGTTGCGGCTGCCGACGGTACTGTTGTTGCAACCAACAGCAGTTGTACACACAACTGGGGCAAGAGCTACAGCTGTGGCTGCGGCGGCGGTTACGGTAACTATGTAATGATCAGCCATGCGGGCGGTAAGATGACAGTTTACGGTCACCTTACAAGCCTTACAGTAAGTACAGGTCAGACCGTTTCAAGAGGACAGGTTATCGGCTATGTCGGTTCAACAGGTAACTCAACAGGACCTCACCTCCACTACGAATGCCGTCTTAACGGTGTAAGATACAACCCGATGTCAGAATATTAATCTGTACATACACAATTTGATAATTAATTTAAAAGCCTTCGCATATACTTAAATAAGTAAATATGCGGAGGTTTTTGTTTTGATTACTTCATTGAATGTTGTGTTTCCCGAAAAGTGCGGGAAAATAAGGGGATTTTTTAACACGCTGAGAGGGGACAAGGTGTGCGTTGAAATCAAAAGGGCAAGGGGCGTAAGCGTAAAACAGCTTACATACATCTGTCGCAGACAAAAGGTCAATCTCAATAAAATTGACAGGGCAATCGGCAATCAGCGCACAAGACTTTTGTGTTGCGAAGAAATGACTTTTCCGAACGACAGCGGTTACAAGCGTTTTTACTCGCCGCTTTTTTCGGCAAGACTTTGTACCAATATGGCACTTTTTGCCCTCAGCAAATTTGACGCTCCCGAAAGGCTGACGGTCGGAATTTATGATCCCGATGCTCAATGCACCGACCTTGTTTCATTTGTGTTGAAATATACGGGCAATGTCTGTATTATCACAGACAACGAAGATGTGTTCTATGATGAACTGAATACCATTGCCGAAGAAACGGGTGCGTGTGCCGTTGTTACTCACCACCGTGAACAGCTTTCAAATTGTGACCTTGTCATTGCACCGTTTGAAATTGAAGAAAATCTGCCTGTAAGAAATGATGCGGTTATCCTCACAAACGGCAGACCTAAGGAAAATATAAAGGGCTTTGTGTATTTTCGCTATTGCTTTAAAATGCCGAACGGTTTCGCACTTTTGCGGCCTGAGGGATTGTCGGAGGAATACTTCTGCTCAGCACTCTATACACTCGGTTCACAGTACGAACTCGGTTCAATTGTTCCCGATTTGTGCCGTAATGACAATGAGGCGCAGACAGTGAAATCTCTTTGCAGTTATCTTGCCCGTTTTGCTTGACAATCGGTGTGAAAAAAATTATAATAAATCTATATGCAGTTTTTTGCTGATATGAAAGAATTTTATACCGTATGCACGCTTGTGCAGGTGCGGTATTAACTGAAAGGAACGATATAAAATGGCAGCTAAACCAACAATGCTTACTGCGGAAGGTCTTAAAAATCTTGAAGAGGAACTTGCAGAATTAAAAAATGTCAAGCGTAAAGAAATTGCAGAGAAAATCAAGGTAGCCCGTTCCTACGGCGACTTGTCCGAGAACAGTGAATATGATGACGCAAAGAACGAGCAGGCTATTATGGAGGCAAGAATCGCTACTATCGAGTCTATCCTCAAAACTGCTCAGATTATTGATGAGTCCGAAACATCTAACGATAAGGTACACCTCACTTCTGTTGTTACAATCGAAATGGTTGGCACAGACAGACAGATGACATACAAAATCGTTGGTTCGGGTTCTAACGAAACAAATCCCGCACAGGGCAAAATTTCAGACGAATCACCTGTGGGCAAGGCTCTCATGGACAGATGTGTCGGTGATGTTGTTGAGGTTGAAACTCCCGGCGGCGTAAAGGCATTTAAGATTCTTGAAATCTCAAAGTAATTTGTTTATCTATTGAATTTTTGCTGACGGATTCTGCTTTTGCAATCCGTCAGATTTATTGATGTTGAAAAGAGAGGAATGATTGGAAATGAGTCAGAAGCCACAGCAGACCGGCACAAGCGATGTTATCAAGGTCAGATACGAAAAGCTTGACGCCCTCAAAGAAGCAGGCAGAGATCCGTTTGTAATTACAACAAGTGCCCGTGATGTTCTCACGGAAACAATTAAAAACAATTTTGAAGAGTACGAAAACAAAGATGTATGCGTTGCAGGCCGTTTGCTTTCAAAAAGAGGCAAGGGCAAGGTTTCGTTTATGGACCTTTGGGATCGTTCGGGCAAAATCCAGATTTTTGCAAAATTTGACGATCTCGGTGAAGAAGAATACGGTTTTCTTAAAAAGTGGGATATCGGCGATATCGTTGAAGTAAAGGGCTTTGTTTTCAAAACGCAAATGGGCGAAATTTCTGTTCATGCAAAAGAGGTTAAGCTCCTTTCCAAATCACTCAAACCCCTCCCCGAAAAGTATCACGGTCTTACAAATACAGACCTTCGTTACCGTCAGCGTTATGTTGACCTTATTATGAATCCCGAGGTAAAGGATACCTTTGTAAAGCGTTCAAAAATTATCGGCAGTATCCGCCGCTACCTTGACAATCAGGGCTTTATGGAGGTTGAAACTCCTATGCTCGTTGCAAATGCCGGCGGTGCGTCGGCTCGTCCGTTCCTTACTCACTTCAACGCTCTTGACGAGGATTTAAAGCTCAGAATTTCTCTTGAACTTTACCTCAAAAGACTTATCGTAGGCGGACTTGAAAAGGTTTACGAAATCGGCAGAGTATTCCGTAACGAGGGTGTTGACACCCGTCATAACCCTGAGTTTACTCTTATGGAGCTTTATCAGGCATATACCGACTACAACGGTATGATGGATCTTACCGAAAACCTCTATCGCCATGTTGCACAGGAGGTTCTCGGCACAACAACAATCACATACAACGGCATTGAAATGGATCTTGGCAAGCCGTTTGAGAGAATTACAATGCTTGACGCTGTTAAAAAGTATTCAGGTGTTGATTTCAACGAAATTCATTCTGATGAAGAGGCAAAGGCAATTGCTAAGGAAAAGGGTGTTGAGTTTGAAGAACGCCACAAGAAGGGCGACATCCTCAACCTTTTCTTTGAAGAATTTGCAGAAGAGCATATGATTCAGCCTACTTTCGTTATGGATCATCCGATTGAGATTTCTCCGCTTACAAAGAAGAAACCCGAAAATCCCGATTATGTTGAGAGATTTGAGTTCTTTATGAACGGCTGGGAAATGGCTAATGCATATTCAGAGCTTAACGATCCGATTGACCAGAGAGAGCGTTTTAAGGCTCAGGAGGCACTTCTCGCACAGGGCGATGATGAGGCTAACACAACCGATGAGGATTTCCTCAATGCACTTGAAATCGGTATGCCTCCGACAGGCGGTATCGGCTTTGGTATCGACAGAATGTGTATGCTCCTCACAGATTCAGCCGCAATCCGTGATGTTCTCCTCTTCCCAACAATGAAGAGCCTTGATTCCGACAAGAAGCCGTCGGGTATTCCGAAAACCAAGGACGCTGTTGTTGAAGAAAAGATTGATTTTTCAAAGGTGAAGGTTGAGCCTTTGTTTGAAGAATATGTTGATTTTGAAACATTCTCAAAGTCAGATTTCCGTGCAGTAAAGGTTAAGGCTTGCGAGGCTGTTAAGAAGTCGAAGAAGCTTTTACAGTTCACTCTTGATGACGGAACAGGCACAGACCGTACAATTTTAAGCGGTATTCACGCTTATTATGAGCCTGAAGAGCTGGTTGGAAAGACTCTTATCGCTATCACAAATCTTCCGCCGAGAGCAATGATGGGTATTGACTCCTGCGGTATGCTCCTCAGTGCAGTTCACAAAGAAGAAGGCGAAGAAAAGCTCCACCTTCTCATGGTTGATAACCATATCCCCGCAGGTGCAAAGCTCTATTAAAATATGATGTAAAAATGTACCGTTTACAAAATAGATTGATGCAGAAATCGGTGCAAGCAAGGAAAATCGCATAATTAGTGCAATGAGTGGGCAATTCCAATCG
>ULXP01052361.1_pt1 | contig 12794 bp, 10 predicted proteins | sample 1961351 | NCBI WGS metagenome assembly ULXP01 (sample SAMEA4835840, study PRJEB28245) | human gut metagenome | biome: gut microbiome; material: fecal sample | place: Denmark | collected 2008 | reverse complement strand
CGTCTGACTTCGGTATCAATATGCAGTTTTTTCGCACGGTTATAAATATCAACCAGAAGCAGATTATCCAAAAGCAGATTCTTGATAAAGTTATCTTTATCAAATCTCTCTTTATATGCTACCAGAAGATTCTGGATCTGGAAACTGGCAATTTTTCCCACCATATAAACATCATCACTGTCACCATTGGCAAGCAGGATATATTCTAACTGATGATCGTCAAACACTTTAAAAAACTGATAGCCGTTTACGACCTGACTGTCTGCCGGAGATTCCACAAACGCAAGCGCCGGCTCCATATATTTGTCTGCTTCCGGAAATGTAGCAGCCAACACCTTTCCCTCTACATCAATAATGCATAAATCAATACGGGTAATCCCTTTCAACCCGTCAATTGTATTTTGAAGTATCTGATTTGAAATCATAAGCTCCACTCCTTCTATCTTCGTTTCATTTGAAACACACCCGGAAGATCTGGCTGCTGCAGCTGTCAGCTGTCCGAGTGATCCATATGCCACAGTGCATAACTTCCATTGCACACATGGGCAACTTTCACAATAAAAATATACCCATTGTCCCCACTTAAAAATACCTAGATTCTATTTTAATGCAAAACAGCAAAAAAAGAAAGAGGAAATGCTTATTTTTTATGCACTTCCTCAATGTATACTGCTTTTTCCCTGATTTTTACAGTGTACATAGTTCACAAAGAAAAACTTTTATGACATCTGTTCCTGAAATCCCTCACCGAGCACTTCCCGTGCATCCGAAACAATCACAAAAGCATCCGGATCTACTTCCTTTACAATTTCTTTTACCTGTACAATCTCTTTTTTGGATACCACACAGTAAAGCATACATTTCTCCGCACCGGAATACATTCCCTTTGCACGAAGCCCTGTCACACCACGTTCCAGCTCTGTCATGATACGATCTGCCACCTGTTCATAGTGATCTGTAATGATAAATGCAGCTTTCGAGAACTTCAGACCTTCCATCAGGGCATCCGATACCTTGCTTGTCACAAAAATCGCAACAATCGCATATAATGCAGCATGTACACCAAACACGAATAATCCGGCAAGTACGACCGCACCATCCAAAAACTGTATGATCTGCACCACAGAATAATGTTTATAGTAATGCTGGATCAGTGTCGCCACCATCTCGGTTCCGCCAGTCGTCGACTTTGCAAGCAGCACAAGTCCCATTCCAACACCACCGATGCACCCACCAAAAATCGCTGCCAGCACGTAATCACCATCCGTAAGATCAACTAACGGCAATATATAAAGCCAGAGAGAAAGTAAGAGTGTTCCAACGATCGTTCTCCATATAAATCGTTTTCCCTTGATTTTTAAGGCAGCCAAAAACAGTGGTACATTGAGTACAAGGTTCGTCAACCATAAAGGCACACCACCTGGGATCAGATACCCTGTCACATCTTTGATAATGATCGCAAGACCGGTAAAACCTCCTGTTACCATGCTGACCGGATCATACACGCACTGAATGCTTACTGCAATGAGCGCCGTTCCCACAAGCATGAGGACATAATCCCAGACCGGAGATCTCTTATAAAAAAACTTCTGCATACCGAACCTCAGCTTTCATATTTTTCAATACTATTTTTTAATCTGACACGGTGTACCAGATTCCAGAAAAATCCTTTGATTTTTGATCTTTTCCGATGAACCTCAAACCCGCCGATTCCGTACCACACATTTGCGTTGATCTTATCACGGTGTTCCACAAGAAAATACTCCTGTTTCGGAGATGGAATGATTGAAATGATCACATCCGATGTTGCCGCATTCAGTTCATTGATCACACCTTCAAGATCTCCAACACAATTTTCCGTTGCCGCTGCCCCGGCTAACACCAGTTTCGGATATTCCTCCTCAAGTTCCTGTTTTAACTCATCAACAGCCGCCTGTGTCTCTCCAATGATAAACACCGACTTGCGGTTACGCTCCACACGTTTTAAAAATTCATTCGAAAAATCATTTTCCTCTGTTTCACGGATCCGCTGCATCGTATCGGCTCCTGCCGCCTGCAGGATGCCTTTCTCTCCAATCACTGCCAGATCGAGAGAAGATATAACCTCTTTTAACACAGGGTCTGTCTCTGACTCGGTCAGCATCTGCATGGAAACCATCTCAATGACATTTAACATATTATTATCATACCAGGCTTCCACGCGCATAATTGCTTCCCGCACTGTGTAATTGTCCAGTTGTATTCCAAGAATATCTATTTTCTTAATCATTTTACACCCATATTCATTTCCATATATTGAAAAAATATACGCGAACAGTATATCAAACATGGTGCAATATTTCAAGAAATACTAATTTCTGGTTTTATTTCTGTTCAGAATTTTTTGTTATTGTAAACAATTTCTTTAAGCAGCTATATGCAACCAGCACACCTAATACCATCAGAAGGAGTGCCACGATCAGCTGTAATCCATCCACTAAGAATGTTGCATTGTGTGCAGCAATATTTGACACAAGGGCGATTGTTTTCTGCACCAGTGCGGTAAACGTAACTGCTAACATCACAAACATCGGTATGTAAAGTGTCCATCCGGTTCTTCCTGTCGTTTTTAAGAAAACAGCCAGTGCGATCAGAACCATCGCTGCAAGGAGCTGGTTTGCAGAACCAAACAGAGGCCATACATTGCTGTATCCGCCGAGTGTCAGCAGATAACCAAAGAATAACGTGATCACAGTTGCAAAATATTTATTTGTCAGCACGCGCTGCGCCGGTGTCATCTGTTTTGGATCTGTGCTGTCCCCATAAAACAGTTCCTGGAAAGACATACGTCCGATTCTTGCTACAGAATCAAGAGATGTAAGTGCAAGTGCTGATACACACATGGTCATAAACACAGTTGCGACCTGAACAGGTACACCAAGTTTTTCCAAAAATCCTGCAACGCCGGAAGAGAAGATAGCAAATGGTGTTCCCTCAGGTTTTGTTCCTCCGACTGCAACAGCACCGACAACAACAAGTGCCACAATGCCAAGTAATGATTCCACTACCATTGCGCCATAGCCGATCATCGGCATATCTTTTTCATTGCTGACCGTCTTTGAGGAAGTTCCGGAAGATACAAGACTGTGGAAACCGGAAACTGCACCACATGCGATTGTTACAAATAATGTTGGGAATAATCCGCTTCCGTCTACATTGAAACCATTAAATGCGTTTAACTGCATCTGCGGATGTGCAACAACAACACCAACAACTGCACCGATGATCATACCGAGCAGCATAAATGTTGTCATGTAATCTCTAGGCTGCATTAAAAGCCACATCGGAAGTACTGATGCAAGGAATAAGTATGCCATGATGATGTAGATCCATGCTGTCTTTGATGCATAAATCGGAAGTTTCATTCCAACTGCAAACATTACGACCAAAAGAGCGATTGCAACGATTGCTTTTACCCACTCATTCATTTTTCCAACATGTTTCTGGATCACACCAAAGATAACAGCCACAACGATGAACAGCATAGAAATGGAAGCTGCTGCAGAGTTTGCATAAGCGGTCTCTGCACTGTCAAGTCCGACACCGTTAAATGTTCCGGCTACCATATCTGTAAATGCTGCAATAACCAGCAGAGTAAACAGCCAGCAGAACAACATGAACAATTTCCGTCCTGTCTTACCGATATATTTTTCGATAATCATTCCCATCGATTTTCCTTCATTCTTCACAGATGCATATAATGCGCCAAAATCCTGCACCGCACCAAAGAATAATCCACCGATGATCAGCCACAACAGAACCGGTACCCAGCCAAACACGGATGCCAAGATCGGTCCGGTGACAGGTCCTGCTCCTGCGATGGATGAAAACTGATGTGAAAATACGGTAAATTTTGATGACGGTACATAATCCTGCCCATCCTCATGTGTGTAGGCCGGTGTCTTTGCATTCGGGTCAATTCCCCATTTCTTTGCAAGCCATCTTCCATACAGCAGATAACCTGCTGAAAGTGCTACAATACCGATTAAAACAATTACTAATCCATTCATAACCTTTTACTGTCTGCAATATTGCAGACAACTCCTTTCCTTTTTTCAGATAAATAAAAACGCATTGCACATCCTGCCCGAAGGGCTTTTCATTCATAGGCGTAATTTTCTATGAACAAAAAAGCTTCCGTCTGATAGATGCCTGCACATCTAAAAGACGAAAGCCTATACTTCCGCGATACCACTTTTCTTGCCATGTTTCCATGACCTCTCTGCCCCATCATATATCCAGCGTATAATATATACTTTCATGATATGAACTTACATATCGTACACGAATATCCCTAACAGGTCTCTCTGTAACGGAAGAGTTCCGGTGCCGCTTACTGACTCTATGGCTTTAGGCGTACTGCTCACAGAGGATATTATCAAAAGATGCATATCATTTTCCACCTGCCAATGATTCTCTGTGATGCATTGCCTTCTAATAACTGTATTCTGTTCACTGCATTTGTTCTATTTATCTGTATGCCACATAGTTTAGCACTCTTTTTTCAAATGTCAACCTCTATTTTTACATTTTATTTCTTTTAGACATCTTTTCTGAATTGCCAGACATTTTCCAAAATGTTTTTATCTTTTTTCATATTTAAAATGTCAATATGTTTTCCTCAACTTTTTATTTTATGGCAAACTTTATGATTTCTACACAAAACAAACATTCGATTTTTTTACTATGTAAACCATGTTTTTTTACACCTAAAATGTGGATAACGTGGATAACTTCGTGTATAACTTTATTTTTCCACGTTTTAAGCGCATTTTATCAGTGGACAACTTTTTGGATAACTTTTTCTCTTTGTTCATTACTTTTTTGCCCCCTTATATTTTGTGCATGTTGTATATCCCACTATTTTCATTTTGAAAATCAAAAAACAGCTATCATCCTAAGACAATAGCTGTTCTGATTATTCATGAATTAGAAAATTCTTCTTACACAAATCGGGCTTCTGTAATTTACATTAGAGAACTTGATACCACTAGACGGTGTACTTGCATGAACAATTGTGCCACCACCAACATAAATAGCAACATGACCACTGTAACATACAATATCTCCCGGCTGTGCATTGGAAAGACTTACCTCATATCCGACACCTCTTAATGCACTTGAAGAATGTGGAAGACCCACACCAAATGCTGCATATACGCTCATAACAAAACCAGAGCAATCTGCACCGTTTGTCAGACTGGTTCCACCGTATACATACGGATTGCCGATAAACTGTGACGCATAGCTTGCAACTGCCTGTCCGTTAGAACTTCCTGCTGACGCATAACTTTTTGAACTTCCGGAACTCTTTGAAGAAGACTTACTGTCAGCTTTCTTTCTCGCTGCATTTGCGGCTGCATCAGCTGCCTCACGCTCTGCTTCCTCTTTTGCAAGTCTTGCCTTTTCTTCCTCTTTTGACTCTGCCTGTACAAAATCAATGTTGAAATCAACATAATCTTTATGTACCCAGCCGTCACCCTCTTCTGTTGTTACCTTTACCCAGTCTTCAACTGATTCATCATCGATAACAACCAGGTCATCACCAACCGGCACCTGCGTTAATACTTTTGCATCTGTGGACGGCTCTGTTCTTACATGAAGTGTTGTGGTATTAACCTTTGCATATTTCGTGCTGACTTTCTTTGCCAGTTCTTCATCATTCGGTACTACATATTCACATTTTACATATCCGTCAACACTACCGGATTTAATACGGTACCAGCCATTATCTGTAGTCTCAAGGATCGTTCCTGCGGAATTATTATACAGCTTACCAAGTACCTCACTGTCTGTATTCGGTTCGGAACGGACATTTACATAATTATCAACCTGTGCGATTGCGATATCTGTATATTCCGAAGAAACAACCGGTGTATCATTCTCACTAACCTGCTCTGCCTGCTTTGCTGCTGCCTGGGTTGCTGCATCATTGCTGTCTGCAAGGCACTGTGCCAATGCCTGTGAAATACCTGCTGCCGGAGTCTGTCCCTCTGCCATCTCAACTGCAGTCACGCTTGAAACACCTGCGACCGGAGCTGCATATGTATTTAATCCAAAACTGCCCATTGACAATGCCCCTGCTAAAAGACAGCCTGTAATTCTTACCATTCTCTTCTTCATTTACGAAAACCTCCAACTGAGTTCTCATGTTTTTCATCGTTTATTACGAATTTGTTACATTTGTTACGTGTTTATTATAGCAAAGGCATTTTTCCATGTCAACCTGTATTAACCGTGAATTTTACTAAAATATTACATTGCTTTTTATTCAATTTTTCATTAAAACAATAAAAAGGACTTGTATTTTATGTTTTTTCTTGTCATAATAATGTTATCATTAGTTTTTAGGAGGTGCAGCATGGATATTTCAGGTATGACACCGGCACTTAGTACATTACAGTCCTACGACGCAGGTTCTTCTGTCAGCCAGACCAGTCTTTCCTATGCGGTTTCAACTGAATTATTAAGCCAGCAGCTTGATATGACACAGGAGATGGGCACCGCTATGGTCCAGATGATGGAGCGTTCCGTAACCCCTGGACTTGGTGGAAATATTGACGTCTATATTTAAATAGGACAGATTATCGATTATATGTTGTGCCGGCAGGACAATAAAAATCCCGGTGTAAATGGTTTATGATCCATTTGCACCGGGATTTTTATTGTTGATCCGCTTATGCAATCTATTGTCCTTATTTTACAGCGATAGCTTCAATTTCAAGCATGACATCTTTTGGCAGACGCGCAACTTCCACACAACTTCTGGATGGGAATGCTCCGTCAAAAAATGTTGCATATACTTCATTGATTGCCCCGAAGTCGTTCATCTCTTTGATAAATACTGTTGTTTTAACAACGTTTGCCATACTGGTTCCAGCTGCTTCTAACAGATTAGAAAGGTTGGTCAGAGCCTGTTTTGCCTGTGCCACGGAGCCTTCCGGGATTTCACCGGTTTCCGGTACAACCGGAATAATACCTGATGTATAAACCATTCCGTTTACTTCGATTGCCTGTGAATAAGGTCCGATTGCTGCTGGTGCCTTGTCTGTACTGATGACTTTTTTCATAATATTTTCCTTCTTTCTGTCAATTTTTTCCTATCATAGCATATGCTATAGAATTAATCAATTTTACGAATCGACTTTTCTTTGATCTCAATCCGGCGTTCTTTGTATAGTCTTCCAACTGCTCTCTTGAATGCATTCTTGCTGAGTCCTGTCTCTCTTTTGATAACTTCCGGAGAAGACTTATCCGTAAATGGAAGTACACCTGCAAATTCCTCAATAACCTGCATTACCTTTTCGGCATCTGCATCCATCTGAAGATAAGCTTTCTGGCGCATGGTAATATCTAACTTTCCATCCGGCTTTACATTCGTCACGGTTGCCTCGATCACATCACCGATACGGAGCATACTGTGATCTTCAAACGATGGCAGCATTGCAGAATACTTATCATCCACTGCAACAAATGTTCCAAAATTGTCACTGAACTCATAAACACGACCATTTACAATATCGCCGGTATGATATGGTGATTCTAACGACAGGAGATCATACAAATGTTTCATGCTTGCACACAGACGTCTGCTCTTGTCAATGTATAATGTCACTAAAACCTCATCCTCCGGTTGAACCTTAACCGTCATCTCTTTATATGGAAGAAACAGGTCTTTTTCCAGTCCCCAGTCAAGGAATGCGCCAATCTTTCCAACCTCTTTTACAGTCAGCACTGCAAGTCCGCCCAACGTCAGCTTCGGTGTGTTTGTCGTCGCGATAAGCCGGTCCTTAGAATCTTTATATAAAAACACCTTGATTTCATCCCCGATTTTCGTTCCTTCGGGCACCTGTTTTTCCGGCAGTAACACACGTGTTTCATCCTCCATATGCTCTGCAAGATAAACGCCAAATTCTACTTTTTTTATCACAACAAGTTTCTGATATTCACCTAATCGCATTTTTATGATTGCCTTTCTTTTTTCTGAATCCGAAAGCAGATGATAGCATATGGTGCACCTTTTTCATCCGCCAAAGTAACTGTGATCTGCTCCGCCTCTGTCGTGACAACAGGATACAGCATATCTCCTAACATTGCAGCTTTACGATACTCTGCACGAAGCCCACAGACCAAAACATTTTCCGGCAGGTATTCCTCCGCTACCAGAATGTATTTTCCATTATTCATATGATGGTTCGTATCAATGTAAAAACGGGAAACACGCACCGGTTCCCTTTCTACGCTTTTTTGCGCTGCATCATCCGGTAAACTGATCTTGCGATCTGCCCATTCCCCCGGTATTTCGTCCTTGATCTCTGGTATATAAACTTCCTGCATGCGTTCCGATACCCGTGTGGGACGCATTTTCTCCGTATCCATAAATACCCATACAGAATTTGCCTCCGCAAATATCTCGCCATTTTCTCCCTCTATCCGGAAATTACGATATCCATAAAATCCGTGAAATGCATATGGCCATGTACTGACCTTGATATGCTGCCCCATCTGCGGATATCTGTAAACTTTGATCTCCCAGGAAGATAACATCCATGCCACCTGTTCTTTTGCAAGATAATCTACACCAACGTCAAAGTCCTCTGATTCAAACGTACAACAATCCTGCAGATAATCTAACAAAGACGGCAATGTCAGTTCCTTTTCGCTATTTACTTCACTGTAACGCACACGGCTGTTAAAACTATACATAAAATGCCTCGATTTCTGGTATTTTAAATTTTTCTGACTGCTTTTCTAGTTTTGTTCTTTTGTTATGCTACCACATTTCAGAGAGTTATGGTAGGGATTTTCGAAATTTTCTGTCAGCGAACGCTATTCTCTACGCCCTCCGGGCAAAAAAATAACCTCAGCAGTTCTCACTGCTGAGGTCTCATTAGCAGGGCTACAAGGATTCGAACCTTGAAATGACGGAGTCAGAGTCCGTTGCCTTACCGTTTGGCGATAGCCCTTTATTTTGTTTTCAGCTTTTCACGCCGTCAACAATAGCTATTATATATGAGTGAAATAAAATTGTCAACTGTTTTTTTCAAAAATTTGTAATTTTTTTTCAACCATCGCATATAATACCGTCTCACCCCAGGAAATATCCGCTTTTCCGTTGGTTGCCTCGATAATTTCTTTCTCTGTCTGTTCCTGCATCTTGGCCGGAACCATCAGGAGCAGTTCAACTTTTTCGGTATAAATGGTATCAATTAATGTCAGTCCATTTTGTGCGATCAGATACTGTAATTTTCCAAGTCCGGTATAATCTGTCCCGACTGACAGCCTGCGTCCTTCCTTTTTATCAATAATGACACTTGCAGCAAGCCCTTCCTGAACCGATTTCTGATATGCACGCACAAGACCGCCGGTTCCAAGAAGTACTCCGCCAAAATATCTGGTAACAACCACAGCCACATTATGGATATCTTCGCGCAGCAGCACATCAAGCATCGGCCTTCCTGCTGTCTGTGCCGGTTCCCCGTCATCTGAACAGCGGCTCATCTCCTGTCTGTCCCCAATGACAAAAGCAGAACAGTTATGTCTTGCGTCCCAGTATTTCTTTTTCATTTCTGCAATAAATGCAGTTGCTTCTTCTTCCGAAGAAACCGGTCGTACGGTTGCAATAAATCTTGATTTTTTTTCTATAATTTCTGCTTCTCCACCGGAATATACTGTTTTCATGCTCATCCCTCTCGCCTAAAATTCTTCAGACTTTTTTATATTTTAATATGTCGGATATTTCTATATAAAAATAAGTATATTTTCAACCCTAATTCTTTGCGTGCTCCTATGGTATCATGTTTTTTTTTGAAATTCAATTCTTAAAAAAAAATGAAGAAGAACTGTATTTTCAGTTTTTCCTTTATTCTGACACATTTCTTTGCTATAATATGAAGATGGTTCATTTTGATTATAAAAGTATTTTAATTTCATACCTCATTTTTATTACAAAAAAGGAGATCTAACATGAATTATGGAAAGAAAAGTACGCAAAAGCGCGAAAAAGAATTGACTTCCAAAAGTACCATGATTCGCAAAAAATTTTACGTGATTTTTTGTAAGTCGCTGCTTATATGTGTATTTGCCGTCATGGTAATCGGAGCCTGCTCCGGTGTTGGAGTCATTCGTGGAATCATCGCATCAGCTCCAACGATTGATGATATTGTTGCTACTCCTACCGGTTTCTTGTCCACGGTTTTAGATGCAAATGGAAACCAGACAGCGACATTGGTTGCCTCAGGATCCAACCGACGTGCTGTTACGATTGACGAGATACCAAAAAATCTGCAGCATGCCTTTGTTGCCATCGAAGACGAACGTTTCTATGATCACAATGGTATCGACGTTACAGGTATCATCCGTGCCGGAGTAAAAGGTGTCGCATCTGGTTTTCATTTTTCAGAAGGTGCCAGTACCATCACGCAGCAGCTTTTGAAAAATACCGTTTTTACCAGTTGGACAAGCGAATCCTCCATGGCTGACAAGTTTGAGCGAAAGTTTCAGGAGCAGTACCTTGCCCTGCAGTTAGAAAAAGTAGTTGACAAAGACTGGATCTTAGAAAATTATCTGAATGCGATCAACCTCGGACAAAATACCTTAGGTGTCGGTGTTGCCTCTGAACGTTATTTTGGCAAAGATGTCTCTGATCTTACCTTATCAGAATGTGCTGTCTTAGCGGCCATTACCCAGAATCCTTCCAAATATAACCCGATTACCAATCCGCAGGAAAATGGCAAGCGCCGTATGAAAGTGCTTAACAATATGAAAGATCAGGGTTATATTTCGCAGGATGAATATGATGAAGCTGTTGCAGATAATGTTTATGACCGTATCCAGCTTGTCAATATTGAATCTGAAACCAACAGTATTAATTCTTATTTTGTTGACGAACTGACAGATCAGGTCATCCAGGATCTGGTGGAGCAGAAAGGTTACACTGAGACACAGGCTTACAAGGCACTGTATCAGGGTGGACTTACAATCTACTCTACGCAGGATCCGGAAATTCAGGCCATCTGTGATGACGAAGTAAATAACCTGGACAATTACCCGTCTGCGCCTAAAGTATCGTTTTCCTACCGTTTATCCGTCCGCTCTGCTGACGGTTCCATATCAAATTACAGCGAACAGACGATGCTTTCCTATTACCAGTCTTCAAACAAGAGTTTTTCCATTAATTTTAACTCCGAAGAAGAGGCTGCCGATGCAATTGAACAATATAAAACAGATATCATGAAAGACGGTGACACGATTGTAAACGGAAGCGAAACGGTTACCTACACGCTTCAGCCGCAGGCAGCTCTTACGATCATTGATCAGAGTACCGGAAACGTCAAAGCATTAGTCGGCGGACGTGGCGACAAAACCGCCAACAAAACTTTAAACCGTGCGGCAGATACCACGAGACAGCCAGGATCTACGTTTAAGATCATTGCCGCATATGCACCTGCACTTGATGCCGGTGGACTGACACTCGCTTCAGTCCAGAACGATGCACCATATAATTACGGCAGTGGTCAGGGTGGTGCCGTTAACAACTATGATAACCGTTATCGCGGCTTCACAACGCTGCGTGAGGCAATCACCAACTCCATCAATGTTGTTACCGTAAAAACATTAGCGCAGATTGGTCCCTCTCTCGGATATGATTATATCTGTGACTTCGGTATCACAACTGTTGGTCTCGACGAGAGTTCCAATGAAACCTTAGCACTCGGCGGTCTGACACACGGTGTTACCAATTTGGAACTTACAGCTGCTTACGCAACGATTGCTAATGATGGAACTTACATCAAGCCAAAATTCTATACCAAGATTTTAGACCATGATGGAAATGTACTGATCGATAATACTGAGCCTGTCTCTCACACCGTCTTAAAAGACACAACTGCATGGTTATTAACCGACGCTATGAAAGATGTTATGACTCAGGGAACCGGTACTCCGGCTTATTTTGGAAGTTCTATGGCCCAGGCAGGAAAATCCGGTACAACAACCAAAAACCGTGATGCACTGTTTGCCGGCTTTACACCATATTATACTTGTGTTGTATGGGGCGGATTTGACGATAACTCACCGCAGTCCGGCGGTCAGACCACCTATCCAAAGAAAATCTGGAAAGCGGTCATGAGCCGTATCCACGAAAACCTGGAATACCAGGATTTCACAAAGCCATCCGGGATCGTTACAGCACAGGTTTGCAAAGAATCCGGAAAGCTTGCGATCGCCGGCGTCTGCAATGCAGATCCACGCGGTAGCCAGGTCTATACCGAATATTTTGCGGAAGGTACACAACCAACTGAATACTGTGACCATCATATTGTTGCAAACATTTGTAATGTTTCCGGTCAGCTTGCCGGTGGTTACTGCCCGACAGATTCCATTTCCTCACGGGTATTCGTTATTGGCGGAACCGTAGGAACAGAAGATACTCCGTATCTTCTCACGGATGATTTTAAAAATAACACCTGTACCATGCACAACGAAGGAAACTCCACCTACCAGGGAACTTCCGCATTCTCTGCAGTTCCTGGTGTAAATAATGATAATTCCGGCGGAACACAGGCTCCTGCGGATAATACGCAACAGACACAACCGCCTGCGGATAATACCGGCAATACACCGGCAAATAATCCCGGTGGTGGTAATACGCCATCTGACGGTTCTTCCGGGGGGAATGCATCCACCAACACCGGAGGGGATAATAATTCCGGTGGAAATAATGGATCGGATACCGGAAACGGACCGGTCCAGTG
>ULXP01069267.1_pt1 | contig 12824 bp, 10 predicted proteins | sample 1961351 | NCBI WGS metagenome assembly ULXP01 (sample SAMEA4835840, study PRJEB28245) | human gut metagenome | biome: gut microbiome; material: fecal sample | place: Denmark | collected 2008 | reverse complement strand
TTTACCGTTATCTGATTTTTCTGGCCTTTCCGATGATTGTCCAAAACGGAATCACAAGCTTTGTCAGTTTCCTGGATAATATTATGGTCGGACAGATCGGAACAGAACCCATGTCCGGCGTTGCCATTGTAAATCAGTTATTTTTTGTATTTAATATCTGCATCTTTGGAGGCGTCTCCGGTGCAGGTATTTTCAGTGCGCAGTTTTTCGGAAAAGGAGACTTTGAGGGACAGAAATATACCTTCCGTTTCAAATTGTACGCCTGTCTGCTGATCACTGCGATTGCCTGTGTGCTGTTTCATTTCCTGGATGAACCGCTCATTTCCCTCTACTTAAATGACGGAGGTTCTGTCGGTAATACCCGGCTTGCCCTGTCCTATGGCAAAGAATATCTCGCCATCATGATCTTTGGTCTGCTCCCCTTTGCTGTTTCCCAGACCTACGTAAGCACGATCCGTGAAACCGGACAGACCTTCGTGCCGATGGTTTCCGGTATTGTTGCGGTGATTACCAACCTGGTCCTTGATTATGTACTGATTTTCGGTGCCTTCGGAGCACCGGAGCTTGGTGTAGCCGGAGCTGCCATTGCCACTGTAATCGCCCGTTACACGGAATGCCTGATTGTTGTTGTCTGGGCTCACCGCCACCTTTATAAGAATCCTTATCTTATTGGTGTGTATAAAGGATTACGCATCCCCGGATCCATTCTTGTCGATATTTTCCGTAAGGGACTGCCCTTAATGTTTAATGAAATGCTGTGGGCGGTTGGCATGGCCGTCATCGTACAATGCTATGCTGTACGGGGTCTTGAGGTGGTTGCTGCGCAGAATATTTCCTCCACAATTTCCAATCTGTTTAATATTGTTTATCTGCAGCTTGGAAACTGTATTTCAATTGTGGTTGGTCAGAAATTGGGAGCCGGTCAGCTCGAGGAAGCAAAGGATGCCGATAATAAGATCATCTTCTTTGATGTGGCGTGTTGTGCCTGTATCTCTGTCATTATGATCCTGCTCGGCGGTCTTTTCCCTGAAATCTATAAGACAGAACCCGGCATCAAGGCTCTTGCCAAAAACTTCATTATTATTTCTGCAATGGCGATGCCTCTGTGTGCCTTCTCCCACTGCAGCTATTTTACCCTGCGTTCCGGCGGCAAAACCATCGTCACTTTCCTGTTTGACAGTGTTTATACCTGGGTGGTCATGATTCCCTATGCCTTCGTTCTATCACGCTTTACCACGCTTTCCATCACGATGGTATTTTTCCTTGTCAGCTTTACAGAAATCATTAAGGTCATCATCGGCTTCTTTATGATTAAGAGTAATGTCTGGCTGCAGAACATTGTGAATTCTTATTGACCGGATGATAAATCCTCATTCAGATTCTTCTGCTGCTCCTTTTCTTTACGGAGTTCCTTTTCTGCCTTGTTGCGGATACGGAGCTCTTTAAAGAACTGTGTCAGCATATGGGAGCATTCTTCTTCCAAAATTCCCCTTGTCACCTTCACCTGATGATTAAACTCAGGCATTTCCAGAATATTTAAGATGGATCCTCCGCAGCCTGCCTTCGGATTCATACAGGCCATAACCACTTCATCGATTCTTGCCTGTACAATCGCCCCGGCGCACATCTGACAAGGCTCCAGCGTCACATACAGCGTACATCCCTCAAGCCTCCAGTCACCTAATTTCCTGCTTGCCTTATTGATTGCGGTAATTTCCGCATGCGCCAATGTATTTTTATCCGTATTCCGACGGTTATATCCTCTCCCGATAATTTTTCCTTCATGCACGATCACGCAGCCAATCGGTACCTCACCCAATGCATAGGCCTTCTTCGCCTGCCGTAATGCTTCCTTCATGTACTTTTCCTGGTCGGTTAGTTGTGTTGTTTTCACCAGAACCTCCTGGTCATAGCTATAGTTTGCTTATTCCCCGTTCATTCCTCGCAAATGCACCTTTCCTTCCATCCCCGGAATATGGTTCAGGTGCTCCGCAATTCTTTTGATCTCTGCTTCTTCATAAGCATGAAAAATCATACCCTTATCCACAGATCCTTCCATTTTTGCAATCAGTTGTCCACTATCCTCAAACTGTTGTAAATAATAGGCAGGGCTTCCGGCAATCCATATACAGATCTCCTGAAGCACCTGTTGTGTATGAAATTCTTTTACAACCGTTGTCCGGAATTCATAAGGAATACCGGATTTTTTCAGCAGCTCCACAGACTGCTGCACAGCCTTCACAGGAAAAGCATTATCAGATGCTTCTGCATACGCTCCTTCTTCTGCAAGTCCCGTTGTCTCCTGATATTTCCCGGGTACATTCTTGATGTCCATTGCCACATAATCAATCTGCTTCTTTCCGATCAATTCCTCCAGCATATGTGGATGAGAACCGTTCGTATCCAGTTTTACTGCCAGCCCCAATTCCTTAATTTTCCGAATGAAGTCCGGAAGATCCTGTTGAATGGTCGGTTCTCCACCGGTAATGCAGACGCCGGACAGAATATGTTTACGCTTTTTAAGAAAACCAAGGATATCCTCTTCCGTGTAATGCTCCTGTGTCAGCGGGCTTAATACCAGTCCCCCGTTATGACAGAACGGACAACGAAAATTGCAGCCTCCGGTAAATACCGTTGCTGCAACTCTTCCAGGATAATCCAATAATGTTGTTTTATTTAAACCACTGATTAACATTGTATAACTCCCATTGACAAAGAATCAAAAAACACATATACTAAATAAGTCTGAACCGTGCAGCTCTTGTTTGTAAGGAGCTGCTATGGCTGCCCGGAGTAAGTGGCGTTAACGATTGGGTCTTACGCAATGGAGACTGCGAACCGTGTCAGGTTGGGAACAAAGCAGCACTAAGCAGAACCTGCCATGTGCCGTAAGGGTGCCTGATCTCAGTTAACTGCTTTGGTAACGCGTAGCAGTTCCTTATGGACAAAGCCCACGGTTCTTTTAATACATCAATCACTTACCTTCAATGTCCATATTGCCTTATTGGGCATGCTTTTGAATGGTGGTATAGTTATTTAGAAACCGTTATACCAGTCAATCCCTGCGTGCCGCTTTCTTAGCCTTCTTCATTTTATACATTTCCTGGTCTGCGGCCTCAATAATTTCCTCAATATCCAGATCCGGTGCCGGCTCTACAATGGTATACCCCATACTTGCTTCCAGTGTATACTCATGGTTCGAATTTGCATTATAATTCTCGATTCCTGTCTGAATCTGGGAAATATAGTTCTTCGCATCTGCATCTGTGTAACCTTTGGACAGAATAACAAATTCATCTCCACCATACCGCATCAGCAGCTCACCATGCTTACGCACCTGATTCAATACATTGGCCATTGCCTTAATATATGCGTCACCTTCGTCATGTCCATACTGATCATTGACCTTCTTCAGACCATCCAGATCAAGAAACAACACAAATAACGGCTTACCTCGTTCCTGTGCCTCTTTTACAATTGCAGAAGAGAACTTGAAGAATCCGGCACGGTTAAAGATACCGGTCAATGTATCATATACCCACATGCGGTTCAGTCTCTCAACCATCGCATTCATAACTTCCTGCTTCCGCACGCTCTCTAAGGCATTATTAATATTCATAATAAACAAATGAAACCAGGAGCTGTCAATCAGGAGACGGCTCTTTCCCAGTACACAGTATCCGTAGGTTCTTTCCTGATAATGTACCGGAACGATGGTATAAAGCATACTTCCGTCATGTTCCTTGTATTTCTCAGGAAGCAATTCGTTTACATGAAAACGTCCGTAGGTCTCAAAATGTCCATTCCGGTAAGCAATCGGAACTGTCGCATCCTTCGGATACGTCAGTAAATCCATATTTCCGGCCTCGGTATTCAGATGAGACATAATATCGGTATTAATGGAATTCGTGTTATATCCCAGGCAAAGGTAAAACTCCTCCGGATCTAACATGGCAATATATTTACGAATCTTCTCAAACAGATCCTTCTGTGTCTCCACCCCTACAAAGTCTGCAGAGGAAGCTTTAATAATCTCCGTATAGGTGGTAGTCTCAATTCGATCCTGTGCCAGCTTCCTGCGGAGTTCTGCAAAGTCTTCCTTCGTATCGCACCTGCATCCACAGCTTTCGGCAAACACCGGCCAGGAAAGAAGCTGCTCACTGCCGATCTTAGGCTTACCGGCGATCTCATCCATCAGATAGGTATATGCCTTACGTCCCAGCTCCTCCTCCGGACGCTGTACACTCGTAATACGGGGTGCATGGTTCTGTGCCTCATAAATATTATCATATCCGGTAATCATGATATCCTCCGGTATACGATACCCACGCCTTTCAAGTTCGTACAGGGCTCCGAGTGCCATCTCATCATTTGCTGCCATAATAGCATCCGGCATATCCAGTCCGGAATCTGCAAAAAATTCCACAGCCTCCATTCCACTCTTAGGATGGTAATCACCAAAATAAATCCGGTGATCCTCAATCTCCATTCCATGCTCTTCCAATGCCTTCTTATAGGCATTCAGCCGTCCTTCTCCATCAGAATTTCCCTCCGGACCGGAAATAAGGTTGATGGTTTTCGCACCATGCTTTTCAACAAGATGATTGATCAACAGTGTAATCCCATTGTCATTCTCCATACTAAGATTCGCCATACCCTCAACTTCCAGTGTCAGATTAACACAGGGTACTCCGGCATCATGCACATTCTGAACAATATTTGCAATCGTCTCAGCATTATATAACGTATCACCATGAATAATGACACCATCATAGTTCGTAAAATCGGGGAGCTTATAGATTTCCATCTCTCCGGTAATAAACTGTGTTGTTGAATAAGACCACACGTCACAACTAAATACATAGATGTCTGCCTGATCCTCTTTCGCCTTCTCTATAATTCCATTCAGAATCCGTTTCTGGCTGTCAAAACGGATTCCCCCCATAATAACCGCAATTTTCATAGTAAACCCTCTACCGTAAGCTAGTTCTTTCTTACTATTTTCATTATACAATTCTATGACACGATTCGCAAGTAATAACCAAATTTTCCATTATCTGACCTGCCATCACACCAGAATTGCGGAAAGCCAAACATCTCTGCGACAAGCTTCTCCTTCTCGTAATATACACCCGGAACCCCCACTCCAAACTGTCTCGCCTTTTCATCCACACGGAATAATAATAAATATCCATAATTCATCAGGCCATGCACTAAAAAGCTGTTCTGCAGGATATGTTTCATTGATTCCGGGAGTACTGCAAAATTTCCCTTATTAACACGATAGACTTCTCCAAGCTCCCTGCAATCCTCCACCTTGTGACAGGAACTGCGTATCTGCTCCCATTCCTGATCGATCTGATGGCCCCTGTCTTCTCCGCCTGTCCGGATCTGTAGTTTCCTTTGCTGTTCCTCCCTTTCCTGTTTATCCTCTTCCTGCTTATCTTCTTCCTGTTTGTCCTCTTTCCGTATATTTTCTGTAGCAGTAACAGCTAACTCCTGCTCTTCTGTTTTATCCGCATTGGTATCTGCTGCATCCTCTGCATCTTCTTCTATATATTTTTCTGTATTTTCACTCAATTCCTGTTCTTGGTGTTTCCCTGTATTTACAGATATTTTCTTCTCCTCATTATAAATTCCTGCCAGACTTCCCGCTTCATTCTGTTCTCCAACCGGTTTCCTCTGATCCTGATCCTCTCTCAAGTCCCGCTTTTTACACCTAAGAATTATTTCTTTTTCCTTGATCTGGAGTTGTAATTCTTCTTCCTCCGCTTTTGAAACCAACGCTGCTGCATCATTTTCGTCCTTCCACTGGATTTCCATTGTCCACTGCTCTTCGATCCGTGTGAGCCTTACGCTTCCCAGCAGTTTCTTTTTTTCATTCTGTTTTTCCGCATTTTCTGCATAAAGATAATAATTTTTTCTTACAAACATAAAAACTCCATACAATGAATATAGTCTGTACTACTATATTCATTGTATGGAGAAATCTATACCTGTTCTTAATAAAATACAGACCTTAAATCCCATTCTGTGCCTCAAGATAGCACATGTAATCATATACCATCATGGCAATCTTAAAGGTCAGCGCATCATCAAAGGTACGCACATCCAGTCCGGTTGCCTTTTGCAGCTTTTCAACACGATACACCAATGTATTCCGATGAATAAATAACTGTCTGGAGGTTTCTGATACATTCAGATTGTTCTCAAAAAATTTATATGCTGTGGATACAATCTCATCATCCAGGCTGCCCGGATCGGTATCTCCAAAGATCTCTTCCATGAAGATCTTACAAAGATTGGTCGGAAGCTGGTAAATCAGTCTTCCAATGCCAAGTGTCGCATAGGAATTTACACGCTTCTCCGCATAAAAGATCTTGCCGACATCAATCGCCATCATTGCTTCCTTATAGGACTTGGAAACATCCTTCAATTCCTGCACAATGGTTCCATATGACACACGGACATTCGTCATAGCCTCCGCACTGATTGTATCCACTATGCTCTGCGCCACCTGATGAATCTCTTCATACCCCTCTTCAGGCTCCAGGCTCTTAATCAAAATAACGTTGTTCTCATCTACCGCAGTAACAAAATCTCCCGATTGTGAAGAAAACATACCGCGAAGCAGTTCTGCTATCGTGCTGTCCTTTTCCTTATCCGCTTCAACCAGAAGTACAACACGTGGTACTGCAACCTCTACATGAAGCTTCTTCGCCCGGTTGTACACATCAACCAACAGCAGATTATCCATTAACAGATTCTGGAAAAAGTTATTCCGGTCAAAACGCTCCTTATAAGCACTCTGCAGCTGCAGCAACTGGCTGACCGCAATTTTACCAACCATGTAGCTTTCATCACCACTTCCACGTGCGACTAACGCATACAGTAATTCTCCTTCTTCCGATACTTTCAAAAGATGATGAATTCCAATCACCTGACTGTCCGCAGGAGAAGCAATGAAATACCGGATCATGTCTCCCGTAACCTCTTCATTGTCAAAGGTAGAAACTACCTCGATTCCATCTGCATCATAAACGCAAAGATCTACTTTGGTAATATTATGAAGTTCCTCAATACAGTTTGCCAAAACCTGAGTAGATATCATCTCTTTACTCCTTTACATTTTTCGGGCCGCCTTCGGCTCGCTTTCGCTAAGTCCCCTACTTGTCCCTCTCACTAAACTCATGCTGCGCTTTGCTTGCATTCGTTAAGTGTTCCGGACTGGTTCGCACTAAGCTTAAGCTTCGCCTTCGGCTCGCTTTCGCTAAGTGCTCTACACAAAAGGGATGCCTTTTGGCATCCCTCTCATATACATCATACTAGTTTGTAATAACCTGTTCTGTTTCCTTATCGAATACATGAATCTTTTCAACATCGAAAGCGAACTTAACAGTATCGCCAGGTCTAGCTGTTGTACGGGAATCAACTCTTGCCGTGATCGGGAACTCAGCCAGATCAAAGTATAAGTAAACTTCAGCACCAAGTAATTCATATACCTTAATTGTAGATTCAAATACACACTTGGATGTCTCGATGAACATTTCGGAATCATATACATCTTCAGGACGAATACCAAATGTAACTGTCTTTCCAGCGTAACCGCCTTCAATCAGCTTCTTGGACTTAGCCGGAGGAAGCGGAATGCTGCTTCCTGCAACCTTAAGGCTTGCAGTGTCACCATTTACTTCTACGGTAGCATCTAAGAAGTTCATCTGAGGTGATCCCATGAATCCTGCTACGAATAAGTTGGTCGGCTTCTCATATAAGTTCTGAGGAGTATCAACCTGCTGGATTACACCATCCTTCATAACGACGATTCTATCACCAAGGGTCATAGCTTCTGTCTGGTCATGTGTTACGTAGATGATGGTTGTACCTAATCTCTGATGTAATTTAGCGATCTCGATACGCATCTGTACACGTAACTTGGCATCCAGGTTGGAAAGAGGTTCGTCCATAAGGAATACCTTAGGATTACGAACGATTGCACGTCCCATGGCAACACGCTGTCTCTGACCACCGGAAAGAGCCTTCGGCTTACGATCAAGAAGAGGTGTTAAATCAAGGACCTTAGCTGCTTCCTTAACCATCTTATCAATTTCATCCTTCGGTACTTTTCTTAACTTAAGACCGAAAGCCATATTGTCATATACAGACATATGAGGATACAGAGCGTAGTTCTGGAATACCATCGCGATATCTCTATCCTTCGGCTCTACATCGTTAACTACTCTGTCACCGATCTTCAGTTCACCGGAGGAAATATCTTCCAGACCTGCAATCATACGAAGTGTAGTAGACTTACCACATCCTGAAGGTCCTACGAAGATGATAAACTCCTGATCCTTGATTTCAAGGTTGAAATCCTTAACAGCTTCGAATCCGTTAGGATAAACCTTGCAAATATTCTTTAATGATAAACTTGACATTTTATTTGCCTCCTTAAAAAATAGTTACGTCTTTAAAATCTATGATTAGTATACATGAGATTGTACTTTTTGACTATGCCACTATTCCACAAATATTTTTCCCCACATTGTAAAAAGTGTTGAAATTCAAAGGACTTTTCCTCTTGCAATGGCAACCTGACTAAAAAAGTACTTTTTTCATAGGCAGATTGTACATGTACTATTTACGGTCACGGTCATCGAAGAATGCAAGCTGGTTTTTGCCTCGTTTCTTTGCCTTGTAAAGTGCAGCATCGGCTGCCTTATACAACGTTTCAAAATCAGATCCGTCTGCCGGAAATACTGCTGCACCGATACTGGCTGTAGCAGAATACTTCACGTAATCGCCAACCTGAAAATGCCTGAAAAAATATTCCAGCTTCTGCGCCTCATGGATCGTATTGCTGTCATCCTTGAGATTTTTCAGGAAGATTGTAAATTCGTCACCGCCGGTCCGGCCGATAATATCAGTCACACGGAAATTCACTCCGATCTGTCTTCCCAGCTCCCGTAATACCTCATCGCCGAAGGCATGCCCCATCGTATCATTGATCTTCTTGAAATTATCAATATCCAGTACGAACATGACTGCCAGCGAATCGGGATAATCCGCCATGTATTCCTTGATCCGGCGTTCAGTGGCAAGCTTATTTCCAAGACCGGTAAGCAGATCGCTGTCTGCCTTTTCCTCAAGCTGCTTATTGCTCTTTGCCGCAGTAATACGGGCCATAAAGTTAATTATTACAATCAGTAGAACTCCGAGGGCGATGGTAATAATAATCCAACCCAGTTTCATCATCAGCTTCTTCGCCTGACGCTGTTCCATATAGTTCACATAGCTCTGATGCACACCTGCAGCCAGACACCATTTATGAACCGGCGCATAAACAACGGTTCTTTCTTCTCCATCCACAGTAAGTGCAAGACATCCGGTCTGTCCATCGCCTGCCTTCTGGCCGGCAACAGTTGCCCTTGCCAGATACGGCTTATCCGCATTATTCCAGAAATCCCGGGTTTTAAAAAACGAAGAGGTTTCATCCGTTGTAACAATCACGCGGCCTTTTTCATCTAAGAGCGTTATAAATGTGGCATTGCCAAACGCATCCTTCATATTGATCATGCTGCGGATCTTCTGAACGGGATAATACATCACAATCTTCTGTCCCTGTCCCTCCGCAGGAACAATCATTAAAACTGCCTCTGTTCCGGTAATCCCGTCATTGCTCACATAACGGTAAGAGAACTGTGTTGCCTCGCTTACCCACTCATAGTAGTTAGCATCATTAAGCAGTAAGACTCTGCCGTCATGAAGAATGGCGCTGCCATCGGGCCGGAACACCAGTGCTTCGTAAACTTCAGTCTGTTCCACTGCAAGATTCAGTAATTCCTTTACCTCTCCGGGCTGTCCGGTACCGGAGGATACGATCGAACAGATCATTTCTCCCACCGTATGGATTTTTTCAAATTCCTGCCTGAGCTTTTCTGTGTAGAGTTCTACCTCATTCTGCATACTCTGTTCAAAGTTACTGGCAATTCCTGCATTGACAGTTTTGGAAAAATCTGCAAACAGCACAGCCAGTACGGAAAATAAAACAATTAGTGGGCAGATCCATTGGAATAAAATCCTTTTCCATTCGTTCTTCATGATATTCTCCCATACACACCAGATAGTTATTCTTATGCCTTCCCAGTTCCTACTATCCCTATTCTTCCGACGTTTTCTTTGTTTCTTCTATTCTCTCAGCAGAACCTTCCCCTGCTGTTACATCCTTCTCCTGCATATCTGTCTCATCTGTTTCTTCCAAAGCCTCTGCATCTTCCTCTACCGGTATACTCCAGTCATCGGCATCCTTCACATCCTGTTCCGGCTCGAACTTCCTGAAGGTCTTATTATACAAAAAAGCATTCAACAGTGCCGGACCGGACATTCCGAAGCAGAAGGTAACCGGCATGATCTGTGGCACCCAGAAAATAATAATCAACGGCAGTGCCCAGCACGCTACCATTAAAATGGTCTTGGGAAGAATCATAATCCCCATCAGTGCAGAGTTCTTAAGTGTCATCTTCACGCTGTTATCAAATTTTGCAAGTAACGGAAAAGCCAGTGTCAGAGCAAGTACTGCCAGAATGGCTACACCGATTAACAGAAGGCTCATCCAGGACGGAAGACTGTTTTGTGCATTCCGGATTATCCAGAAATCCGCTGCAAAAATAATAATCAGCAGCACTTCAATCAGCCAGATTACCGTTGCCTGTTTGAAATTCTCTTTAAAAGATTTAAAAAAGCTTCTTACAATGTAGCATTCTTCATCACGTACAATCTTAAGTACCACATAATGCAGGGCTGTCATCGATGCACCGACCGTAATAATCGGCAGACAGCAGAAAAATGCCAGAAGATTCACAATAATCAGATCGGCCATTTTGGTTAAAGCAACCATGACCGGACTGTCTAAATTAAAAAAACGTCCCATTTTTACTTCCTTTACAATTTTAGTCTCATTGGGGTATAGATGATGCCGCTGCTATGTGTCTGCAGTCCAACATCGTGAAACCCGATTTTGTGGTAAAATCCGACCGCATACGGTGATGCATTCACTGACACGGCAATCTTACCAAGTTCCTGTTTTACATAATCGGCCATTGCCATAACAAGGCTCCGTCCGATTCCCCGATAATGATACTCTTTATCTACAAATAGCAGCGAAATATGACTCTCATTCCGGAGAGCAATCATACCGACCATATGCTCTCCGTCATAAGCTCCCATCACCTGATACATTCCTCTGTCAAACATTCTTTTCAGATTTGTATCGGTGATAAAGTCCTTAAAATTCGCTATTCCCTCTTCAGAATAATCAGCGGCCTCAAACTTCAAAAATGTTTTCCATGCCAGTGCCATAGCGTCATCCCATTCGTTCTGCCCGATAAAACGGATCTCATAGGATGTATCATTTTCCCTGATCATATTATAGTCCTTTTTCCGCCGGGCGTCTAGTCCTTTGGTACTATTTCCCTCGTTTGAAGTAACAACTATTTACTCCTGTTTAAAAATTCCCTGTAAGGTATCCGTCACCGACTCCTTCAGATAATCCGCAAAGCTCTCTGCCGCATTTGCAGCAGCAGCCTTTACTGCATTCGTCACGGCTTCGTTCACATGATCCACACAGTCTTCCCCGTACTTTTCATAAAGGCTCTTTGCCTCATCAATCACGGTGTCCGGAGAGAAACCGAACTGCTCAAGCTGATCCACCGTATCCACAATTTTCTGTGCATCCGCTTCACTGATTTCCACACCGAACTGCTCCTTGCCTTCCTGCAGCGCATCCTTCAGACCTTCCTGTGAATCGAGTGCTCCGCTGTCAAGCTTGTCCCTGACAAAATCAAGCACCTGGTTCGCCGTATCCGCATCCACATTTTTCACAAGCTGTCCAAACTGCCCCGTCATTTCTCCTACTGCCGCAGAATAATCCACGGAAGCGCTTTCCTTCCGGGCTGTATAACGCTGCCCGAGCACGACCATATACCCCGCTGTTCCCAGCATCAGGACAAATAATAAACATAAGAAAAACTTTTTCACTAATACTCCTCTACGCGCTCCATAACCCATGCATAGATGTCATCAAAAATCTGCTGTTTTATGGGCTCATTCAAGATTTCGTGTCTGCAGCCTTCGTACAGCCTCAGGGATGTCCGCTTCATTCCGACTCTCTTAAAGTCCTCCTGAGCTTTACGTACTCCCTCACCGTAATTTCCAACCGGATCATCCGTTCCTGCAATGAACAGAACCGGCAGATCCTTCGGCATCTCCTTGAGGTTTTCATCCTTATTCAGGCGGTCCAACAGGGTAAACAAAGTCTGGAAGCCATTTAATGTAAAGGTAAAACCACACATCGGTTCATCCAGATACTTCTGAACTTCCTTTTCATCCGTACAAAGCCAGTCAAATGCCGTTGCCGCTTCCACGATTTTCTTATTATAATTGCCAAATGCCAGCTTATCGATTCCCTTTGCCACATGACCGGCTCCTAGGAAAAGACGCTGTACACGTTCGATCATCAGACAAAGCTTCACCAGAGCCTTCGGCTGGGAACCGGTACCACAGATAATCGCTCCCTGAATTCCTGTCCCGTAACGGAACAAATAGTTTCTGGTGATAAAGGAACCCATACTGTGTCCTAAGATCACATACGGGATTCCCGGATACTCCTCCTGATTCATCTTCTTCAGGCGGTGTACATCCCGCACGACAACCGTTGCCGGATCCTGTTCACAGAAGAACCCGTATTTCCCATTTTCGCCGACACTTTTTCCATGTCCGAGATGATCCTCTCCGGTAACCATGATCCCCTTCTCCCCCAGATACATGGC
>ULXP01025107.1_pt1 | contig 12834 bp, 7 predicted proteins | sample 1961351 | NCBI WGS metagenome assembly ULXP01 (sample SAMEA4835840, study PRJEB28245) | human gut metagenome | biome: gut microbiome; material: fecal sample | place: Denmark | collected 2008 | reverse complement strand
CTATATATTCAGAGGCTGCACGTCGCTTGAAAGCATTGATTTGCCGTCGAAGCTGACTTATCTTGGAAGATATACCTTCCAGAACAGCGGTCTGACAAGTATTGAAATCCCTTCGGGCGTTCAGCATATCAGCCACAAGGCTGGTACAAAGGCAAACACAGGCTCATCCGCCAAAAACGACGTAAGTCTTTTCGACGGCTGCGTAAATCTCAGGAGCGTGACGCTGCCCGCAGGTCTGCTGTCAATAGGCCCCAAGACCTTTATGGGGTGCGTCAGCCTTGAAAAAGTGACCTATACGGGATACGACGGAGACGAGTCCTTTATCCTGCCCGACAGTGTTTGCGTGCTCGGAGAATATTTGTTCAGCGGCTGTGAATCGTTGACTTCGATTGTGCTGCCTACGGGCGACGGCACCGCGGTTTCCGCAGGCATGTATCTGTTTGACGGCTGCGTAAATCTCACAAGCGTGACTTTCCCGCAAAGCGGATGGACTAAGCTGGTTTCTTATATGTTCCGAAACTGCACTTCGCTTGAAAGCATAGCTATCCCCGATACCGTGACGACTTCCGCCACATATGCCTTTGACGGCTGCACTTCGCTTGAAAGAGTGACGTTGTCTCAAAGCATGACAAGCATACAGAGTTATATGTTCCGAAACTGCGTGTCTCTCAAATCAATCAATTTGACGTCTGCGATAACCTCAATCGGTTCGGAGGCTTTCCTTGGCAGCGGTCTCGAATATATCGTCATTCCGCAAAACGTCAAGACAATCAGCGGCAAAGCCTTTGCCGATTGCGTCAATCTCACCGAGGTGCTTGTAGACGGACTCAACGCCACGTTCAGGAGCGAGGACGGCATAGTCTACAACAGAACGACGGGCGCGCTTGTGTTTGTGCCTTCCGCCATGGCGGACGTAGGGATTGACGTTGAAGAGCTGCTGCTCAACAACGGCATCACGGCTTACGCCTTTTACGGCGTGACGGGTATCGAGCATATCACGGTGCCCGAAGGCGTGACAAGTATCCCCGCAAACGCCTTTTACGGACTCAAATCGTTGAAGAGCGTGACGCTTCCTTCGACGTTGCAGAGCATAGGAAATTACGCCTTTGCCTACTGCACCTCGCTTGAAAGTATAGTCATCCCCGAAACCATGGTTGTTTTGGGAAGCCAGTATGTCGAAGGTACTTATACCAATATTTTGGGAACCAACCTGTTCCAGGGGTGCACGAGCCTTTCGTCGGTGACGCTTCCCGAGGGGCTGGATGTGCTGAGCAATTATATGTTCGAGGGCTGCACGTCGCTCAAAACAATCGATTTGCCCGAAAGCCTGACCTATCTCGGAACATACACGTTCCAGAACAGCGGTTTGACGAGCGTGACCATTCCCGCGGGCGTGAAGCATCTGAGTCTCGGCAAAACTTCCTCGGCTGCCAGCGGCACACACGAGGTGTATACGTTTGCAAACTGTACAGACCTCGTGTCCGTGACCTTCAACGAGGGATTGGAAACCATGGGAAGATTCGTTTTCTCGGGCTGCACGTCCCTTGAAAGCGTTAAACTGCCCAGCTCCTTATATTGTATGGACAGAGAAAATTTCAGCAACAGCGGTCTGAAATCGATAACCATCCCCGCCACTTTAACCGATTGGGACTACTCCTTCATAAATTGCACGTCTCTTGTCACAGTGACGTTGGAGCGGGGCATTACCGAAATACCTTATTCTGCATTCAGCGGTTGCACCTCTCTTACGACGGTGAATTTGCCCGATACGCTCACGGAAATGGCAAGAGGCGTATTCAGCGGCTGTACGTCGTTGTCGAACATTGTGTTGCCCGAGTCGTTGGTGGAAATAGGCGGCAGCGCCTTTGCCAACTGCACCTCGCTCAAGAGTCTTGTTATTCGTCCCAACACGGCAATAACCAGCTCCGGCACATTCTCCGGCTGGACTGCGGAGCAGACTATTTACATCATGGAAAGCCGTTATGTGATTTCTCAATATTGGTACGGTCCGACAAGCGCGACTGCTTCAACCCATTGGTTTAAGGACTGCAACGCAAAAATAGTTTACGATTACACACCCGAGTAAACTTTCCTATCGTTTACTCTACAAAATATCCCCCGCCGAAATCGGCGGGGGATATTTTTTGCTTTTTGCTCGTGCAAATATTTAACGCTTGCTTTTTAGTTCAAGCCGTCAAATCAAAGAATGACGCTCTGTTTGTTCGGGCTAGCCGTTTGTTTTATTGGGGCATTACTTCGGAACAAAGGTTGACATTTGCAGCTTTTTGACGCATTTTCTTCGTATCTGATTTACGCCTGTTTTTGTTCGGGCAAGCTGTTAAATCAAAATTGCCGTTTGTTCTTATTCGAGCAAATCGTCGTATTCCACGTTTAGCACGCGGCGCAGACGCGAAAGCATACTCAAGGACGGTTCGCTGTAACCCGCCTCCCAATGGCTTACGGTTTTTACGCTCACGCCAAGCTCGTCGGCAAGCTGACGCTGGTTCAAGCCCGTCATGCGTCTTAAAGTTTTGAGATTGTCTTTAAGCATAGTTATATGTTCTCATTTTTTGAGGATTTAATCCTTATATCTCAAAAATTGAGAGTTGAGTTTTGCTTTTGAGAGTCGAAAAAGCGCTGTCGGCGGCGTCAAAACCATTTTGATTGAATAATACGTGACGCAACAATGAAAAGTAAGAGGCGTTTTGTTTTTTGCCTGCAAAACAAGCCGTTTTTTATATTTTCCGTGTGTATCGGTTTGCACAAGCGGGATTTGTATGCTAAAATATATGCGGACGGGGAGAAAGGAATGCAAAGGACGAATATACTGAATCTGGATATAAAGCAAAGCAAGCTGTACGGCTTTTTCAAAAACGCCGTGTTGCTCTTGCTTTTTTTGTTTTTTTCTATTTTCGGCAAAAGCTTCGTTCAGTTCGGCAGTCTTTTCAAAGAGGTTTTCGCCCGCATGGCGGCGGAGGAAATGATGTGCGTTTTGCAGTTCGCGCTCAACGAGCTGGGACGTTTTTATTTCGCGGTCAAAGCCGCCGTTGCCGCTCTTGCGCTTTGCACGGGTATTTTCAACGCGTGCAGGGCGATTTTCGCGTCCGTTCGCAAAGGGCGGGGTTTGGGTGTGAGATTTGTCGCAAGGCGTGCCGTCGCCTCCGTTGACGGCGCGGCTGTTTTTTGCGCACCCGTTTATTCGTTCTGTCTCAGATATAAAGAATAGTTTTTCTCCGCGTTTTCGACGCGGAAAATTTCAGTCCGATTTTTTTCTACCGTTGCTGTCGGCGCGCCGCGCGATTTTGTTCGCGCGGGTTTCCGCAGTCGGCTTTGCGGGGAAGGTCGGATTTTTTCGTGCCTTAGTTTAAGGCGGCAGGAAAAAATTGGCTTACAAAATTCAGGCGCAATATTGTAAAATTAAGACGCTTGATTGTAAATTAGAGGAGATACAAAGGAGAGGAGCAAAGGACTATGACATCGGTTCTGATTGCATCCGGTCTGATAACGGGAGGCGCGGCTTTTTCGTTTACGTTGTTTTTCAGACGCGGAAAAATTTTATCCGACAGGCGTTGGAACGTCGCCGCGAAAATACTTTCGCTGATTTTTGCGGCGTGCTTTGTGCTGCGTCTGGCGATGACCGACGTCTTTTACGAAACCGAAGCATTGGTCGGCATTTTCAGCAAGGGGCTTAATTTCCTGCTCGTTGCGCTGCGCGCGCTTACTCAGATGTGCGTGCTTGCTCTCGTTCTCGCGCCTTGGTTCAAATTCCGCGCGGTCAAGAACATTGTCGCCTACGCCGTGCCCGCGGTGTACTTTGTCGATATGGTTCTTTTCCGTCAGAATGTCTACGCCTTTGTCGGCGCGGTAAGCCTGCCCACCTTCGGTTTCCGCGAGGTTCAGTTTGCCGTCGAGTGCGTTCTGGCGTTTTCTCTGGGACTTTGCGAGCTGGCAAAGAGACTGCGCGAAAGAGATTTTGACTTTTCACGCAAAAATATCCTCTATACTTTTGCGCTCGGCGCGTTCTATCTCGTTTTCGCGGCGCACGGCTCCACGCTGTTCAATCTGTTCGGCGGCAAGCTGGGGGCGATAAACAATCTTATGTCGCCCGCACATATTTTTATGTTGGCTTTTACCGCGCTCATGATTGTCGTCGGGTATATCTTTTTGCGCAGGTACGACGCCGATTTCAAGTATTTTGTCCTTACGTCGGCGGCGGTCGCGTGCTTTATGCATTTCTGGTATTATTACGCCTTTCCGCTGGGATTTACCAATCTGCCGCTGCATCTTTGCCACGCGGCGATTACGCTCATGCTCCTGTCCTTTGTCCTGAAAAACCGAGCCGTTTTCGCTTTCAATTATCTGGTCAACGTGACGGGCGCAATTTTCGCGCTTTTGCTGCCCGACACCGAAGCGCAGCTGACGTCGGAACTGGGCATGCACTATTTCAACGGGCATATGCTGCTGGTGGTTTTGCCAATACTCGCCGTCGCGCTGGGCGTTTTCCCCAGACCTAAAATAAAAGACGTCGGCTACTGCATTGCCGTGTTTACGGGATATTTCCTTGTGGTCGCCGTCCTCAACGCCTGGCTTGTCAATTACGAGCCGTCCGTCAACTACTTTTTCATGAACGGCGACAATTTGGTAAAACATCTGGCGTTTGCGGTGGGGTGGAAAAACAATTACATCTGGACGTTTAACATAGGCGAGCTTACCTTCAAAATTTATTACGTTTACTGGATTGCCATGTACGTCGGGTTTATCGTCCTGATATTCCTGCTCTGGTGGATTTACGAGGGAATGTACAGGGTTGCCGACCACCATGCAATGCTGCACGGAATAATTGTCGAGCAAAGACAGAGGAAAAAACAGCTGAAAGAGCTTCTTGACGGCAGAGCCGTTTCGGAGCCGCTCAATCCGGAGGGAGCAGATATGATAAGCATAAAGCATTTTTCAAAAATTTACAGCGGCAGCAGCGTCAAATCGGTGGACGACCTGAGCCTTGAAATCAGGGGCGGGGAGGTTTACGGCTTTCTCGGCCACAACGGCGCGGGAAAAAGCACCACAATCAAGTCGCTTGTCGGCATTCAGACAATCACCTCCGGCACGATAGAGGTTTGCGGCTACGACATATCCAAGCAGCCCTTGAAAGCCAAACTCAACATAGGCTACGTGTCGGACAACCACGCCGTTTACGAACAGCTGACCGGGCGGGAATACATAAATTACGTGGCGGATTTGTATCTCGTGTCAAAGGAGGACAGGGAAAAGCGCATAGACAAATACGTCCGTATGTTCAACCTTGTCGACGCGATAGACAAGGAAATAAAGGGCTATTCCCACGGAATGAAACAAAAAATCGTGGTGATTGCCTCTCTGATTCACAATCCCAAGGTGTGGGTTTTGGACGAGCCTTTGACGGGACTTGACCCCGCAAGCTCCTATCAGATAAAGGAGTGCATGAGGGAGCACGCCGACAACGGAAACATCGTTTTCTTTTCAAGCCACGTCATAGAGGTGGTGGAGAAAATCTGCGACAAAATTTGTATCATTGCCAAAGGAAAGCTGGTCGGCGAGTGGAAAATTTCCGAGCTTGCCGAGCAGGGAGTAACGCTCGAAGAGCTTTACATGAAATACGTTTACCTTGCCGCAAGCACTGCTACGGACACCAAAGCGATTGCGGCAGACGGCGCGGACGCCTGAAAAGGACGCAAAACAACTATTTGACGGAAAAAGATTATGTTCAACAGAATGAAAACGCTTGTGCTGTTGCAGCTTGACAACAGATACAGGTACAAAAGCAAAAGAGCTTTGATTGCAAAATTAGCGGTCAAGACGGGAGTTTTCGTCATTTGCACTCTCGTCATGTTCGGCGTGCTCTATTTGCTCAAATATGTGGTGAACCTGCCCGTGACCAAGGATTTTCTGCTGTTTGTGCTTGCGCTGTCGCAGTACGTCGGCATTGCGGTCACGACAATCGGGCTTAAACGCGCGCTTTACGACAGCAGCGACAATGCAATACTGTTTGCATTTCCCGCAAAGCACTCGGAGGTTTTTTACAGCAAGCTCGCGGTGTTTTACATAGGAGAGTTCTCCAAGTCTCTGTTTTTCCTGCTGCCGCTGTTTCTGGCTTTCGGCTTTTTGACTCCCGTTTCCGCATGGTTTTTCGTCAATTCGGTGCTGATGATTTTCGTTTTACCCACGCTTACCGTGTTGATTGCGGCGCTTTTGTGTATCCCGCTGATGTATTTGTCCAAGTTTTTCCGTCGTTTTCCCGCCGTGTACGCCGTGCTGCTCGTCGCGGTTGCCGTGCTGCTTTTCGCAGGACTGACCTCGCTGCTTGTGAAGGTTCCCAAGCCTTTGAGGATTGTAGCCGTTTACAACACGATAATAAACGGTATTGTAAAGGTCATTGTCAACTCCAATAGGTTTGCGCTGTTTTACTCCTTTGCGGCGGACATTCTGTTTTTGAAAAACGTCGGGCTGAACTGGCTGTTTTTGCTTGCGCTTTCGGCGGCGCTTCTTGTGTGCAATTATTTTCTTGCGCGTCCGCTTTTCTTCCGTATGGTTGCGTCAAGCAGCGAAAACGCGGTGGAGAAAAAGCACAGAACGGATTACAAAACCAAAGGGGAGTTCGGCGCGTTTTTGTTCAAGGAGCTTACCCTTGCAAAGCGCAATATCGGAAGGGTGCTCAACAATTATTTGCTTTTGTTCGTGATGCCTTTTCTCATGTATTCGGTCAACCACATTTTCGGCTCCATAGAGCTGAGCAGTCGAGGCAACGCGCTGGTGTTCGGCGTAAATATGCTGATAGGGCTTGCGTTTGTGACGGCGAGCAACTCCCACACGGCGACAGCGCTTTCGGAGGAGGGCGGAGAGTTCGTGCTTTTAAAGACCGCGCCGGGGCGCACTTACAAAATCGCGTTTGCCAAAATCGTTTCCAATCTGGTTGTTTCCTCCGCGATAATCGTCGTCACCTCCGCGCTTATGTTCGCTTTCGGCTCGCTTGCGGCGGCTGACGCTGTGTTTTTGGTGCTGTGCTATCTGTTTGTCAATGTCGGTCACATTCTGTGGTCGCTCGAGCTTGACATAAAAAATCCGCAGCTCAGGGAGTTTGCGTCGACGGGACATTTTCAGAACAACAAAAACGTGTCCGCGTCCATAGTTTTCGGGTTGGTTACGGCTTTGCTGTTCGGAGCTTTGTCCGCCGTGCTTTATCTGTTTATGGGAGTGTGGAGTCAGATGATTACGTTGGCGTTGGCTTTAATCTTCGTAGCGGTCAGATTTTATCTGTTCAATCTCAATATGAAATGCCTTTTCGAGCGCATCGAGTTCTGACGGAGGAAATTCATGAGCAAAAAAATCGTGTTGTTTGTCATACTTTTCTTCGCCGTCGCGGGAGTGATTTTGGTGGGAATTTTCGGAACGCAGGCGTCGGGCAGCGGCAACGTGCTTGCAACCGAGCTTTATTTCGACGTGCCTGCCGGCGCGGACGGCAAGAAAATGATGTCCTCGCCCGAGATAGGGGAGGAGGGCTTTGTCACCGTGCTTTTATCCGATATGATTACTTTGTCGGAGGACGCGACCTACGGCAAGGAAAGCCTTTCTTACAGTATGTCCGTGCCTGACTCCGCGAAAGAGTTTGTCACCCTGTCCTCCAACGGTTGGCTGACCTTTTACAAGTCGGTGAACGTGATTATTACCGTCAGGACGACGGACGGCTCCAACCTTTCGGACAAGCTGTATTACTTCAACGACATGGACGGAGACAAGCCTTCGGACGTCGAAGGTCCCGTATTCGGTTAAATACAAGAGCGGCTTAAAGTCCGCCTTTATATAGATTCAATAAACAAAAAAGGAGACAGATATGAGAAACAAAAAAATCGCGGCAATTTTCATGATAGCCGTTCTGCTTGTTTCCGTTTTCGTATTCGTCGGGTGCGAAGACCCCGCGGTAAAGGTCATCTACAAGGATATCAATCCCAAGTACGAAACGGACGACAGCGTTGAAGAATACATAACCGTGGGCGAGGCGGAAATAAAACCCGACATGACTCTGCTCGAACTGTCCAAGGACGGTTTTGCTCTTGAAGCCTGGACGACGGACAAAGAGGGTCAAAATGTTTTCGACCCCACCAAGACCTACACGCAGAACGTCGTCGTTTACGCAAAGTGGCACAGGCTGCCCGCCATGCCCGCCAACCTTGCCTACGACCCCGACACACATACGGTGTCCTGGACGGCGGTTTCCGGCGCAACGGGTTATATGATTCAGCTTGACGACAACGCCGAGCAGCTTGTCGTAAACACGACTTACGACCTGCCTGCAAACATGCTCAACGGCACGCACACCTTCAAGGTCACCGCCAAGGAAAACAAATATTCCTCACAGACGGCAAACCTGTCCTTTTCAGTCAACCGCGAGCAGCCCAAGCAGTACGTCAGCTTCTTTGTGGGCGACGAAATTTGGAGAATAGTGGAAATTGTCGAAGGCGAGGTAAAATTGCCTGCCGAGCCGACGGAAATAGGCTATGCCTTTGCGGGTTGGACAACGGACAAAGAGGGAAAAATTCCTTTTGAAAACAGCGACCTTGTCGAGAGTCTGAGCGTGTACGCGCAGTTCAAAAAGCTGCCCCAAACCGTGTCCCCGAGATACGTTGCCAATACTCAGACAATCGAGTGGAGTTATACGGGCGGCGACGCGGCAAGCTTTGTCGTGAGCTTTGAAGGAAAGGAAACGAAAATCGACTTTGTCGAGGGACAAAGCGCGTATTCCTTTGCCCTGCCCCAAGGTCTGACCGATGACAGCGATTACACCGTTGAAATCGTTACCGTGTCGGTCAACGAGGTGGACGGCGAGGCTCTCAGGTCGGACAAAGCCGTGTATAACTTTACTTATTCCGTTATAGGCGAAAGCTCCGTCACCGTGACCTTTATGGTGGACGGCAAGGAGTATGACGTCAAGGTGGTCAATTCCTCCGGAACTATCCTTATGCCGCAGGAGCCGACAAAGAAAGGCTACGTGTTCGACAAATGGACGACGGACGAGGCGGGTGAACATGTCTTTAACCCAAGCAATATAACCGAGTCGATTGTCGTTTACGCGCAGTGGACGGAAAGGCCCGCTGCTCCCCAATCCGTTTCTTTCGACGCAACGAGCGCTACGATAAGCTGGGACGCAATAGACGGCACGGAGGAATATTGGTACAAGCTGGACAATATGCTTAACTTTGAAAAAGCCGACGGCACAAGCTTCGTTGTACGTTCGCTTTCCGCAGGCAAGCATACGGTCACGGTTTACACCGTTGCAGGCGGAATAAAGTCTGAGGAGGTTGAATTGGAGTTTGACGCCGACGCGCCTTACGTCTGGTTCAGAAACGTCGACGGAACGCTGATTGCCGCCGTCAAGGTTGAGGGCGGAAAGGTAACTCTTCCCCAAAATCCTCAAAAGAGCGATTATGCTTTTTGCCACTGGACGGTTGCAACGGAGTTTTTGAGCGACACGTTCGTCAACGAAGGCATAGATTCCTATATCAGCGTTTACGCGCAGTTCGTGGCGCTGCCCGAAATAGGCGACTACGAAATCAACGGAGACAATTTCGTGTGGACGTGGAACGCCGACTCCAACGTGAATTATTACGAGGTGAAATTCGATTCCGAAAGCGCGAGAGTTTCCCGAGCGACAATAGCGGCAGGCGTCGCGACATATTCGCTTCCTCGCCTGAGCGTAGGCAGTTCGGGAGAATACAATCTGTATATAACGATTGTGGACCGCAAGGACAGAAAAGCGGAGATTGGAACACAGATTGTTGAAATCGTGCTCGAAAGCGAAATGGAGTATGTCGATAACGACGGCAAGCTGATAAGGGAGACCGTCGGGAGCGGCGAAAATCAGACGACTACTTTCATTTTCTTTGTAGGCACTACTTATCGTTTCAGCGATTATACGTTTACCGGAGGGGATGATACTTATTATTCGATAGGCGGCGCCGACAGAAACGAGCTGACGATAAAAGAGGCGAAAGACTCGATAACCATACTCACCGACAACAATATAGAAATAAAGGCAAAGTTTGTTTATCAGGTACACACGTTTACTGCGGGCGACACCATCGAAGCATTCAGAACAAACACGGGCGAAAACAGCATTTTCCTCAAAAAGGAAGGCGTATACAACGTGGGCGTCGGCAACAAATTTATATTGGATACGGAGCTTATCACCTCCGGTTTGTCCACCAAAGACTCAACTTCCGTAGATGTGACCTTTGAGTTGGAAAGAAAGGACGGCGCTCCTGTGGATTCGTCAGAATATTTCACAATTACAAAGGGTGACGACGGAAAATATTATCTTGACTGGAAAAACAGCGCGGACGCGAACATCGATTCCAATCTGATACTGTCAATCAGACCCAAATATTTGACAAGAGACGAGAATGAAAGGGCGGGCGACTTTACCGTTGTGTTTGAGTTCAAACTCAACGACGGAGTAAATGTTTACGACAACGCGGGACTTAAAAAGGCTTACGCCGACGTCAGTGTGCATACAATCAACATTCACGGCGATATAGCTGCTGCTCTTGACGACAATCAGAAAAACGCAGACGGAACGACGATAAACTATGCGAATTATCGCAGTCAGCCTGCGGGAACAATCGACGGCAGCGTATATTACAGAGTTGTGACTGCGGATGACAGTCTGACGCTCAACGGCAACTTTTTTACTGTTGACGCAAGCAAAACCGACGCAAGTGGCGATATGCTCGTGCCCAGAGTTTACAGGCGCAAAGCCGGTCTGACCACTGACGGCAAAAACGGTCAGGCGGAGCCTCACGGAGTTGCTCCTTACGACGTGCAGAACATACAGATTGCGATGTTTGTCGTGTACAATACAAGTAGCGGATACAGCGCCGACGTAAAAACGATTTATAATGATTTGCATATCATCGGAAACAGCGAGTTGAAAGGCGGCAGCGAGGACGAAATTGCCATTTACAGCGGAGGTCACGCGGGCATAATGACGAGAGATACCTCCGCAGAAATAAACAATGTTTATGCGCACAATCTCAATATCGCTTATTATCTTTCCTCCTCGACGGCTAATCGTCAGGTTGATTTGAACAATTGCTATGCCGACCAGTGTTGGGCAAACAGCATTTACGGACATACTACAGCGAAAGTAAATGTTGTGGGCTGTGATTTCAGGGCAAGCAGCGGCGCTGCCATACATCTTGAGGACAACGTCCAAAGCAATGACGAAAACCCCGAGCTTTACGTCGAAAACTCCAAAATCAACAATTGGGTGAGGGGAGACGAAGCATGGTTCACCGCTTGGGGAGTAAGCTCTGTCGCATCGCAGCTCAAAACTACTGCGCAGGCTGCCGTAAAACAATTCGGTTACAGCTTGTTGAAGAAAACCAACAACGTCGAAACTATTAACTTTGCCATTATGTTTAAGCCTACCTGCGAAAATTGGAACAGCGGCGATACAATCACTTACACTTCCCGCTTCAAGTATACTTTTAAGTACGGCGACGATACTGTCAGCGGCGAGAGGGATTACGATTGGTTTTCGGGCGGGCAGGATCCCAGAATACAAAGCTCTTCGTTCCTTTTCCCCATAGGTCAATACAGCCCTATCGAAAAGTTTGCAGAGTTGCTGAACGGTAGTTATGACCAGCAGTCGATAGCAGCGGCAATGTTAAAAGCATTTTCCGAAGGCTATCAACTTGCCGACGGAAACAAATTGTGCGAAATCGTTCAGAGCGGTCAGCTTCTCGGAGGCAATACCAAGAGCCTTATGTCTTTGTTTGTGGCATACGGACAAGGCGACGGTTGGATGTAAAAGTAAACAAAAAAAAGACAGGCGATTGCCTGTCTTTTTTTGTATTTGATTTTCAAGCAAAAGATTTCCTTTTACTCAAAACGTTTCGATATTTTCGGGGATAACGAGCTTTGCCTCGGTCAGGCGTACAACGTCTTCCACAGTGGTGTTTTTGTTTATTTCCCTCAAAACAAGTCCGTCCGCCGTTACGTCGATGACGGCAAGCTCGGTTATAATGCGGTTCACCTTTTTGTAAGCCGTGAGAGGCAGAGTGCATTTTTCAAGTATTTTGGGAGCGTCGCCCTTGGCGGTGTGCGTCATGACGACAATCACGTTTTTCGCGCCTGCCACAAGGTCCATTGCTCCGCCCATGCCCGGCACCATTTTGCCCGGCACTATGTGGCTTGCCAAAGAGCCGTCCCTGTCCACCTGCAAGGCTCCGAGGATTGTCACGTCCACGTGCCCGCCCCTGATGAAACCGAAAGAGGTCGCGGAGTCGAAAAAGCTTGCGAATTTGTGAACGCTCACGTGCGAGCCTCCCGCGTTTGTTACGTCGGGATTGATTTCGTGCGGCTCCGCCGCGCCCTTCATGCCCAATATGCCGTTTTCCGATTGCAGAATGACTTCTATGTCGGAGTCGAGGTAATCGGTAACCAATGTGGGCAGTCCGATACCGAGATTTACTATGTCGCCGTCGTGCAGCTCGCGCGCGGCGCGTCTTGCGATGATTTCCTTGACGTCGCTCATTTTTGTTCTCCTTCGACAACTATGTAGTCCACGAGAATACCCGGAGTCATAATGTGTTCGGGCTCGATTTCTCCCGTTTTAAGCAGCTTTTCGGCTTCCACAACGACAATGTCGCAAGCCATTGCGACCAACGGATTGAAGTTGCGGGTCGTGCCCTTGTAATACACGTTTCCGTGCTCGTCCACCACGGAGCCGCGTATGATGCCTATCCTCGCGCGCAGGGGAAGTTCGAGAAGATAATCCTTGCCGTTTACGTTGAGCACCTGTTT
>ULXP01008757.1_pt1 | contig 12894 bp, 15 predicted proteins | sample 1961351 | NCBI WGS metagenome assembly ULXP01 (sample SAMEA4835840, study PRJEB28245) | human gut metagenome | biome: gut microbiome; material: fecal sample | place: Denmark | collected 2008 | reverse complement strand
CGACCGCCGTTTCGGCCGAACCCCTCTCAAACGCAGCGGTCTGAAGCGTATCGTACGCAATCTTGACCGTTGATTCTTTATAATTAAATTACACACTTATATACTTTAATGTACCAACACTAAAATCATTGCCTTGATACATATACAAAGATATTAAACTTTGATACAATGGCAACAGATAACTTTCTGACAACGAAATCTGTTCTCGGTTTGGCGGAGCGAGTAGTGAACTGTCCCCCCCCCGAGATACTGAATCTTGAAAAATATGAAAACCAAACCAGCTATAAGGTTGATAAGGGTCAAATGATTGGAACTTTCACTCTTACAGATGATGATTATGCGTTACTGAACAAACTGCCAAATTATGCCGCAATATATTCTCGATTAAGAGAAACCCAAATTGACAATGTGAATGGGAAAATAACATACTCGTGTTGGATTCCTCTGTTTCATTGGGCAAATGTACATTATGGGCAGGCTATAACAACAACTGGAATTGTGGGTGTGATTGATATCGTGAACAAAACTGCTACTATACACCAGTACAAACTTGGGTTTTATGATGGAGAGAAACCTTAATAAGAATTAAATCCGTTACTTTAGAGTGATTTTAATTATGGGTGATATACGGAATTAAATCCTTGATACTTCTTGTTTCCCCTCGTGGCGGGAATAGTACCAAATAATGGTCTTTATTATCCCAATACCCTCCCGTTATGAGGATTAAATCCTGAAAACTGAAAATTTCTGAAAAATTTTTCTTGAAATTGATAACATTTCGCCGTTTTCTTGTATAATTAGCAACATCGTAACAGATACGCCAATGGCTGCCCGAACAAGGCAGCCATTTTTAGTTTAGACCCAATGAAAATAATTTGAAAATGTTATCAAATTATAACTCATTGATAGTTAATATGTTAAATCTTTTTATTATATTTATATAACAAAATAATGTTATCAAATTACAATTTCAAAGGCGAAGACTATAGAATGAAGATTTACAAATCATTCGATGATATGATAGATGCTCTAAAAGATGAGACTGGTTTTAGAGAGTATCTTGAACAGGCAAAATGGAGAGGCACACCAGTATGTCCTCATTGCGGTTGCATATCAGCAGAGCATTATAAATTGAAGACTAAAGGAGAATTCAAAGGTCTATACAAATGTAAGCATTGCCGAGAGCGTTTCACAGTCACAACCAAGACAATGTTTGACGGAACACATATTCCTTTGAGAAAATGGTTTGAGGTAATCTTTATGTTCCTCACAAATAAAGTTGGTTTGAGCAGTATGTATATTCATAGACATATTGGTGTCACACAGAAAACTGCTTGGTTCATGCTCAACAGAATACGACAGAACATGAACAAGATAATAAGGTTCAAGGACATAGTGCAGATTGACGAAACCTATGTGAGTGTCAAACGCAAGAAAGGTCAGCACTCACAAGGACGAAGCCTTAAAACCAAAGTGCCAGTAGTCGGATTCCGCTCCGGTTCAATGGTAAACACCTTCATAACGAAGGATGCCACAAAGAAAACCTTGCTTCCTCTGATAAAGGAGATTGTAGAGAAAGGTTCAACTGTCGTTACAGATGAATGGGGTGCATACAATGGCTTGAACAGGCACGGCTATACTCATGAAAGAGTCAATCACTCTCACGGCCAGTATGTGAACAAGTCGGGATTCTCAACTAATGGTATTGAGAACTTCTGGTCACACTTGAAACGAATGATACTCGGCATATATCACAAAGTGTCGGCAAAACATTTGTACTGGTATTGTGCGGAATGTGTATATAGATACAATACAAGATGTCTTAATGACGGAGAACGATTCCTCTTTTTCATAAGAGAAGCCATAAACCAATTAAGATACAAGGAGACCATACATCAAGAGATGTTTGCTTTCTAATTCGTACTTTTGTTCTCGCAACAGCCCTGCCCGTTTGCGTGGGTGAGAAATAAGGTATATATTTGTACCTAAATATTGGATAGAACACGGAAGTGTTTGAACCTTATTCCTTTCAGACGAATCTGGTAAATTTTTCTTGGACGGGAATAAGTGCCACCTCTCACTATGCTATATGGTGCAGAGGCTGTTGCTTATTTAGTCCAAAGGCTTTACCAGAGCCTGTCTGAAGAAATAGCAATGGCTCTCTGCACTTTCTTTTGTTCCCCAATCAGACACAAGGGGATGCCGAAAACCTTATCAAAGAGTAGGCAAAACTAATAACTGATTGCATAGATGAAACAGTTTTTACTTTTTATGACATTATGCTTGATTCCAGTAATGTCATTTGCGCAAGAAAAAGATTCTGATGGTCGGGTGGTAACACAAAATGGGACTCAATACAAGGTAACATTCAATGCTACCAGTGACAATGGTGGTACCATATCAGAAACTTGGCATGGAACTATTGTTAATGGGAAAAGAGAGGGAACATGGAATTTTGTCGGAAACTATAACAAATATGAAATATCTTCGGGAATTTTTCGCACTGGAACAGTGACCATGACAAGAACATATAAAAATGGAGTACCAAATGGCAAATATGCACTAAAACATGATTTGCAATTAATGAATGGTGCTTATAACATATTTACTGACAACTGGATATATAAAACTCCGTCAGACTATAACGAATATATCTCGGGAGCTTATATAAACGGGGAACCAACTGGTACATGGAATATCAACTATGAGGGACTTGAGAAATTGACCTTGACATTCAAAAATGGGGTGATGGACGGAGCATTTTCTATTACAGATGTAATACGAGGTCTTACCACAAAAGGCTCATTTAAGAATGGATATGTCCTCACCATGAAAGAAATGCTTGGTGTGGATTGGGGGTATGAGACTGATTATGCAGGGAAAGACCCAAGCACTATCCAGCCGCAAGAAACGGTCAGCTTAGCTAATATGATAACAATGTGGAAGTTGTATGCTACGGGGATGAACATCTGTAATGAGTATATGACAAATTATCCGGTGAATAGTTCGGACGAGCGTGCGCCCGAAATAACCTACATTTTCTCCGATGCCGATAAGTACAGGAGATTGTTCGGGAATGTGCCGGAGAGTGTTGTCAAAAGCATGGAACAGGAATCTCGATGGAAAGATGAACTCAGATTCCAAGAAAAGGATGCATCGCTGAAAGTTAAGCTTGATTCACTCATATCTCAATACATTAGCACGATTGATACTGTTTTCTGCAAATTCCTTGAATCCAATGACTTAATGGATTATTATGCGAAGGATTATGTTATACCCACAATCTCGTTGCAATATCCTGAATTTAAGATACATGTTGATGCACAGGAAGAGAGAAAAGAAATAAATGGTGGTGGGCCAAGTTCATCGTTCTTATGGTATTTTGAATCTCCCACTGATTCTATTCACACCTTCAAATATCAGTATGGAAAAATTTGTGAACCATTATTAGAACAAGTTTATAAGCATCATGGTACGGATAATGACTCAACACGGTATTATATCCACAAATACTATTTGCCCCATTCAACATTAAGACGTGGTGAAAAGGAAGTTGACCTTAGAGAGTGGGATGCATACCTCTCACATTTGGATGAAGTATACAAGCGCGAGAATTTGACTCTTACAGAAAGAGACATACAGATTTACCTTATCTTAAAATATGTGAAATATGGTACACCGGACGCCTTTGGGGACGCTTCTTATTCTTTAATCTCAAAAGATGCGTCATCTGTCAAGTATGAAGATGTTTTGGAATTTGTCCTTAAATATTCCGATGCAGATGGCAACCGGACTTACGATAACATTCGAATGGGGTATAATGTCCGATATGGGTCTACGGTTTCTAAAATTTTAGAAGTTTATAAAGATACAAAAAAGTTCAAGAAATTACTTGAATCCGTGCCTTTTTATGCAACTATTAAGAGTGATATGTAATCATGCAAAGTCAATTCTGTAACGAATGCGGTCTGTCCTATGAGATTCCACACCTTGTTGCCGAAAGGTTGCTTGGTGTGGAATATCTGCATAGGATAGAAAACTGCTATGAACAGATGTGCAAGTGCTATGACTGCACTTGTGCAGAATGGCAAGAAGTGTTCACAGAGGATTTGAAACCATTTGGTGGATATGATGACACCACCTCCGTGACCATTCCGATTGGCAACTCCCAATTAGGTGCTGATATCAAGGCATTGCATAAGGGGGCTATCGGTGTGGACTTGCCCACTTGGTTCAATGTTCAAGACAACAAGCATATAATGATTGTTGCACAAGACCCATTGAGGAACAACAAGTATTATGGAGAATGCTATGATGCGGTTATTTCAGGTCCATTTGGCTTGCACTCATTGGAGCATAGACAGAATGCGAGGGGTGGTAAAATGATGGATTTGCTGGTAAAGAGACTGGTAGCCAATGGATATGGCATTTATCTGACTGATGCCAACAAGTTCTTTATCTATGACCACAAGACAACCGATGAGTTCTCCGATGCTCATATAGACAAGTATGCAGAAATTATTAGACAAGAGATAGAGATTGTCAAACCTACTGTAATCGTGTGCCTTGGCAGAAGTGCTGAAAGGATGTGCAAGAAAATGGGACTGCGGAACATCTTGGCATTGCCACATTTATCTGGAACTGCTCGTGGTGCGATTGTGAGAAAATTCCCAAGATTAGAGGAGGTTGGAGCCACAGCGGAGAACATTGCAGAGGAATATGCAAGAGAAATTATTAGAAAAATCCAATGACTTGAACGGAAAATCCCACAAACCATTTGCATGGAATGTGGGAGAATGCTTATAACTTTTAACTGATTTTTAGTATTGGTACATTAAAGTATATAAGTGTGTTAAATTTATACACATTCTTGTGCCTCCGGTCATGCCCGCCCGGTCCAGCTTCTCACAGTCCAGCTCCCGTCGGTCATGCCTGTACCGGGGATAAAACGAAATGTATAAATACAGAAGAGCATAAATAATGATATATTGACACGTGTATCAGGAAGTTAACATAACGATACTCCCTAATGTGAAGTGAAACGAATTGTGACTTCAGTGTTACTTCCATGTTACTTGCCCGCGTGATCTGAACACTCTGTTCAACCTCGAATGTTACATCGCTGCCGAGAACACCCTAAAATGGCCTGTTTTCGGCAGTTTTTTTGTGCGTATATCTTTGTCTAAAGATGCCGCACAGGCTCATCTACACCCATATTTCGCCATTATTATGCGGGGGTGCCCACATCAATTACTACCCTCTGTTTATTCGCTCAAAACGCTGTTCAATCACATTACAATCGACCTTCAAACGACTATACCGTTACTCTTAACAATATGGCAGTTTGAAGGTTTAGGGAGACATTTAGGGAGACATTTAGGGGGACACAATTCATGCCTTTTAAAAACGAAATGTACACGTTAGGGAGACACTTAGGGGGACAAAAACGTGTAAAATTATGCGCTGTGAAGCAGCGTTAATTACAACATTATGGCCGTATCTGCACAAAATATGCAGTATAATGTCCCCTTAATGACATTGGAAAATATGGTAGCAATGCGTACATGTCACTGGATATGTGCGCATTACATTTATATGCGGGTAAAATGTCTTTCTGAAAGTGCGCGTGATGTTATGCGCTACCCCATCGTATTGAACCGGATGCTTGCCTTGATGAGAGCCAATGCTTGAATCGAGTCTGCCGGGATATCCTTCGGAGAATGGTGAGGGTTGTGGCTCACAAGTCGGACGAATCGATCATCGTCTGCTTTCTGTATATATTTGATAGTGATGTAGCTTTCGCCGTCGATATTGAACGATAACAGATACATCTCTCCCCACAGGATACCGTTAGCCCCATTTGGGAGCTCTTTATATAATACAATGTCCCCACTCTTCAGCAACGGATACATCGAGTCGCCACGAACATAGACTGCCCCGTCGCAGGGTGGCAAGTCTGGAATCTGGATATGGCATATAGGAGTTCGTCGAGTTTGATCGGCGAACAAGGCTACCAGACCCGCTGTTGCGTCAAGTTCATACAGCGGGACGCTCTGAACATCAACTGATCTATCTGTACGCAGTGTAAACTGTGATTGAATAGTCGGTGAGGCAGACTGTGATACTTCGTCCTTGAGCATATTGCCACGTCCCGACATGAGCCATTCAACAGAATATTGGGGATAATTTTCAACAATTGCCTGTATCCATTTAGACTGAATGTCGGTACCATTAGCTATTGCCCTTGAAAGCACACCTTTGCTTGCACCGATCCTGCGTTCCAGAGCACCTATTGTAATCCCTTCATTATTAGCAATTTTTTCGATGCGGGGTAAAATTTTGTTCATTTTAGTTGAAAATTATCCCTTAAAAATTTGGATTAGGGGATAATTATCCCCATATTTGTGTCGAGTTCCGAATGTGTAACTCACGGACAAATATAGTAAAAAAGTGAATTATGGCAAAAATCATTCTTGAGTACGGAGAACGCAAGATACTCGGCGAGATATTCAAGGTCAGCCAACTTACTATCCGTCGGGCATTGACGTACAAGACTAATACTGATTTGGCGAAGAAGATCCGCAAGTTGGCTCTCGACCGGGGCGGCGTATTGAAACCATCCCAAAACATTACAATACCATGAACGAAAAGTGGATGATTCACGAGAATTACGTCGGAGCGGTGATATTCGGCATTCTGGCGTTCGGAGGAATACTCGGTGTGTGCATCGGGAATTTGATACACCTGTTCACGATCATTGCCGGAGGTTTGATGAGTTGGACGCTATGGAGTGAAGCAAGGCAAATGATCAAGCATAAATAGCGGCATTGATACTCATAAATTCAAAGCATTTAACACTCCGTAAGTGCATAATAGAATTGGAGTTAATATAAGCAGGACATATGTTATATACAAACAAATAAGATGAAATTTGTGTTTAGGTGTATGTGAAGAATCCTTTTGTTGGGGATTTTCAATCTCCTTCAGCAAGTCGGCTCCAGCGCGTCTGAATATTCTTATTTGCTCGTAGAATGATATCCCGTTAAATAGAATGGTAAGACAAAGACTCACTATTGTTAGTATGAAAATCAGATTACTACAGCAATTTGTTTCTTCTGATTTAAACGAAACGAGGATTGCAAGTAAGGTTGTGGAAATAAGCAAAGGGCGCTGTAAAAATGTAGCCTCTTGCTTTGTCGCCTCCATACTTAACTCTGTTGTTTTCTTTTTAGCAAAATCTGGGTTCATAGTTTCTAATTTGAATTTGTAATACAAATATAACTATTTTCCTCGTGAATCTGCAGTGGTTGTCCGGAGCAATACCGGCACGGGGAGCAAGTAAATCAAAAACAATGGAGTGGTTCGGCAATACAATAGCTGTAACAAAGCATGATCTGACCAGATCGGATGATGGCGAAGGCATCATGAGCGCTGATTGTTACAAGAAGCTCGTGGCCCGGGGACAACTCACAATGCTCCGGCCGGGCAAGGGACTCGGATCGTACGCGCTGATTGAGTATGCCTCGATGCCGAGCCGATTCCGCGACCGGTTCGAAGCCAAATACGGAGATCCAGAGACAATGATGAAGCAAGACAAGATTACACTGGCGGTTGATCCCGAAGCGCAGCGGTTCTTTCACGACCACCTGCTGCCCAACGGCGAGCATCTGCCCGAGGCGAAGCAGATCGAGTACACGTTGAACGCCCGGGTGCTGAACGCCCTGCGTGAGATGTTCAACACCCAGCGGGCAATGCGCCGAGCGTGCAACAACAATACGCCAGTTATCTGGACAAATATCTTTGCTGCCGCCGAACAGCTCCGTGCGGCCTACGGGCACACGCTGCCAAAGAGTGAGGCTCGCCTGCGCGATAAGATGCGGCAATACGCAAAGGAGGGCTACACCTGTCTGGTGTCGGGCAAGTTCTGCAACAGCAACACGCTCAAGATTACGAAGGCTGCCGGACGCCAGATCATTGCACTGCGCCGAAGCCGCGTGCCGGTATACACGACACAGCAGCTCTTCGACGAGTTCAACCGGATCGCCGCTCAGCGTGGATGGAAGCCCCTCGAATCGAAGGCATCACTCATCCAATACCTCGAGCGGCCTGAAGTCAAGCCTCAGTGGTATGACGCTGTCTATGGTGAACTGGCGGCCAAACAGCTCTTCTCGCGCCGCAACAAGACCGTGATGCCAACCATGCGTGACTCGCTGTGGTATGGCGACGGTACCAAACTCAACCTCTACTACAAGGCGGTCGAGAACGGCCGCTGGGTGGTGCGAACGGCATCGGTCTATGAGGTAATCGATGCCTACAGCGAGACGCTGCTCGGCTACGCCGTGAGCGGTACTGAGAACTTCGACGCGCAGTTCCGCGCCTTCCGCATGGCGGTTGAAACAGCCGGACACAAACCTTATGAGATAGTCACCGATAACCAGGGCGGACAGCGCAGCAAGATTGCGCAGCGCTTTTTCGCCAACATCTGCCGGATAAGCCGTCCGACGGCTCCCTATAACGCTCCTTCGAAGAGTATCGAGTCTGTCTTCGGCCGCTTCCAGCGGCAGGTGCTGCATCAGGACTGGCGCTTTACGGGTGGTAACATCTCCTCGAAGGAGTCGTGGAAGATCAACCGCGAGTTCCTCGAAGCAAACAAGGAGCAGCTCTACACCTACGAGGAGATGCTCGCGGCCTATGCCGCCGCCCGAGGTCAGTGGAACTCCATGCCGCATTATGATACCGGAGTCGCCCATGAGGAGATGTACCGCACGTCGGTCAATCCGGAGACCGATCCAGTAACGGAACTGGACATGATCGACCTGTTCTGGCTGACAACCGAACGCCCGAGCCTATTCTCGGCTGACGGCATCACGATCCAGTACCGCAACCGAAAATACACCTACGAGGTGCTCGACGCTGCCGGCCGCCCCGACATGGAGTGGCGGAGGGAGAACACCGGCCGGTCGTTCTTCGTGCGCTTCGATCCCGATCGCATGGATCGGGCGCTGCTCTATGAGGAGACACCGATGGGACTGCGCTTCGAGACAGTGGCTTATCCGTACCTCACGGTACACCGCAATATCCAGGAGCAGCAGCCGGGCGACATGGAGCTGCTCCGCTGGAACGACACCCAGATCAAAGGACAACGCGTTCGCCGCCAGATCGAGAACCATGCGCTCGAACTCGAACATGGAGTTGCACCGGAACAACACGGGCTCCACACTCCGGCCATCAAGGGGATCAGCGAGCGGGAATTTGAGCGTCTGGCCGATACGGCAATGGCGGTACCGACGACGTCGGCATCCGAGCCGATCGCGGTCGGCGAATATACCAAGGCGGTCAGCAATACTGAGTATGATCCGACATCCATTTTCACAAGAATGTAATTTTTTCAATCATATCAAATATGAAACAGTTATCATTTGAAGCGAAGCAGAGCATTCAGGCTCAACTGCAGGCGTATATCGCCAAGTATCCCAGCCAGAACCGTGCTGTCAATTCGCTGACGGGCGTCAGCGCAGGAACAATAAGCACGATTCTGAACGGAAAGTTCGACAACATCAGCGACGAGATGTTCCTCCGGATCCGCGCCCAGGTGGCGCCGGCCGGTGCCAGTGATTGGAATCTGTGCGAAACGACAGCTTTCAGGGAGCTGAACGCTATTTTCGAGGATGCGCGACAGAATAAGAATGTAGCATGGATTGTCGGTAGTGCCGGAATCGGAAAGTCTACAGCAGCCCGGGCCTATGCTGCCAGCCACGAAAACGTCTTCCACATCTGCTGCTCTGAGGATATGCAGCGCGGGGATTTCATCCGGGAGCTGGCCCAAAAGATCGGAATCAAGAGCAACAAGGAGAGCCTGCGGGAGCGCCTGCAGATCGTTACCGACCAGTTGAAGACGCTCGACAATCCGCTGCTGATCTTCGATGAGGGGGACAAGCTCATGGACTGCGTCTTCTACTACTTCATCTCGATCTACAACGTCCTCGAGGGCCATTGTGGCATAGTATTCCTGTCGACAGAGTACATCAAGCGACGCATGGAGAATGGGCTCGCCTACAACAAGAAGGGGTATGATGAGATCTTTTCGAGAGTCTGCCGTCGCTTCATCGACCTCACGCCGGTGACGGCTCACGAGGTGGATGCTCTTTGTCGGGCCAACGGACTCGATGACGACCGAAAGATCGCCGAGGTGGTCAAGGACGCATCGACCTGCCGATTCGACCTGCGGCGTGTCCGCAAGGCCGTACACAAGACCCGTCGCATCGCCGAAATCAGAGGTTAAACGCTATTCGAACGACGTTCAAATGGGCCGTACACTATCTGCAAAACAAGTCTTGACGATCAAGTACCGCACGATCACACCCGGAGGTATCTGGGCCGATTGTGTGGGCACGATCGGCCGCTCCGGCGTGATCTTCTTCTGGGGGAACAGCGGTAATGGAAAGACTTCGGCCGTGATATCGTTCTGCCGCGAGCTGTGCAGGTTGGGGCTGCGAGGCCTATACCTGTCCAAAGAGGAGGGGATCGATCTGACCATGCAGGAGACGCTTCGCCGATTCAATATGGCCGAATGCGGCAGCCGCTTTCAGATCGACGGACGCATGACCATCGAAGAGCTCGACGAAAGGCTCTCGAAGCCCCGTTCGGCCGACTTTGCGGTCATCGACTCGTTTCAGTACACACAGTTGAGCTACAAGCAGTATATCGCCTTCAAGGAGCGCCATCGCAACAAACTGCTGATCTTCGTCAGTCACGCTGACGGGAAGCGCCCGGACGGGCGAACGGCCACCAAGGTGATGTACGACGCCGCGCTGAAGATCTGGGTCGAGGGCTATAAGGCCTTCAGCAAAGGGCGCTTCATCGGACCGACGGGCGAATGCACGATATACGAGGAGGGAGCCCGGCGCTATTGGGGCGGGCTAACCAATAAAAACATATGATATGGACCTGAATTCACAGAATAAGGTAATGCAGGCCGGGTTCATGATTATTCGTAAGGATGATCAGCCGCAACCGCGAATCAAGTACAAGCAGCTGGGATTCCCCGAGTGGCGGACGTTCGAAAAATTTGCGACCAAGGCCGAGCGTGACCGGCGATTCAAGGAGTTGTTAAAGGACAGTTCAATCATTGAGGATTAGAGATGAAAACAATGAAGATTTACATCAGTGGCAAGATCTCCGGGCTGCCCATCAGTGAGGTGATTGCCAAGTTCCGGGAAGCCGAGCTGAAGATCCGCAAATTCGGCCAGATGCCGGTCAGTCCGTTGAACAACGGGCTTCCAATCGAGGCGGAGTGGGCCGACCAGATGGGCAAGGACATCGCCCTGCTGCTGAAGTCCGACGCGATCTACATGTTGCCGGACTGGCAGCACAGCGAAGGTGCAACAATTGAGTATGTCATTGCCAGGCATAGAGGTATGCGGATTTTCCTGGCAGAGACATTTGAGACAAACACAAATACGACAAATGAAACGGAAGCGTAACTACTCGCGGCTGTATGCCATTGCCAAGGCCAAAGGTATCGACCTGGAGGAGTTCAAGGAGATACTGGTTTCACAGTTCACCGGAGGCCGGACCACATCTCTGCGTGAGATGACTGCGGCTGAATATGACGACCTGTGCGAATGTCTGCAAACAGGAAAGCAGGCCGGAGAGAGTACGGCCGAATATAAGGAGCGGCTGCGCCGGGCACGCTCGGCTGTGTTGAATCGCCTGCAGCGTCTGGGAGTGGATACGGCTGACCGGACGTTCGCGGCCGTGAATCGGTTCTGTATGAACTCCCGTATTATCGGAAAACCGTTCGGACTGCTCTCTGTTGAAGAGTTGCAGGCTCTGATCCCTAAACTTGAGGCGATTCTGCATAAATCCATTACGGCAAAAAAACAGCGAATTATCAGCGTACACCTTTTCCTGGACCACGCGCGTCTGCCCAGTTGAGCTATTGGAGGAAAATTATGGATAACACATTTATATTCTGAGTCATGGACATAACAAAGATGACAGCAGCGGAACGCGCCGAATTGAAGGCGCAGCTTGAGGCCGAAGAGCGTGCCGAGAAACAGAAACGCGAAGACGATATTGCCGCTTACAAATCCGCCGTAGACGAGTTCTGCCGGCTGAAATTCTCACGTTTGGAGGCGTTGAGTGAGGAGATGCGCATTCTCAAAAACGAGGTGTTCGCCGAGGCCGAGACGCTGATCAAGCTCAAGGAAGAGTTGTTCAGGACGAAATCAGACCGCCACAGCGACCAGTTCACCACTTCCGACGGGAGGATCACGCTGGCGCTGGGGAATCGCACAAATGATGGTTGGGACGATACGGTCGAGGTCGGTGTAGCGAAGGTTAAAGAGTTTATTCGATCGCTGGCCAAAGATGATGATTCTGCAGCCCTGGCCGAGATGGTCATGAATCTGCTGGCCAAAGACCGCAAAGGCAATCTGAAAGCAAGTCGAGTACTGCAGCTACGGGAGATTGCCCGAAAGTCCGGATATCCAGCACTCATTGAGGCGACCGACATCATCCAGAGCGCCTACCGGCCCGAGGAGACCTGCCAGTTCATCTCTGCTTCATGGAAGGATGAAAAAGGCGTCAAGCATACGCTGCCGCTATCGATGGCAGCCATGGATTGAGCCATGTATCGGGTGCAGTTCATCATACAGCGGCCCGGATACCGGAAGCGCTACTTGAGCGGATTCTATATACCCAGCAAGGAAAACATGCCGATACCGGAGATGAAGCAAGAATGCACGGAATTCATCCGAAAGCGGCTTCAGAGGGAAGATAGCAGGTTTATGGACTTTACCATGGAACTGACCGTTTTCCGCCGCATGAAAGTCGACTTTATATATCAGGCGACACCAAATCCCGATCCATGATGAGCAAGATCCCGATGCG
>ULXP01015373.1_pt1 | contig 13021 bp, 14 predicted proteins | sample 1961351 | NCBI WGS metagenome assembly ULXP01 (sample SAMEA4835840, study PRJEB28245) | human gut metagenome | biome: gut microbiome; material: fecal sample | place: Denmark | collected 2008 | reverse complement strand
GTGCGGCTTTATCGAGTGGTCAAAGATATTTGGCGGAAGCCCTGACGGGTTGGTAGATAATGACGGAATAATCGAAATAAAGTGCCCGTACACCACAGCCAACCACGTCAAATATTTACTTCTCGAAAATCAGGATGAGCTTTTTAAGCTAAAGCCAGAATACTACACGCAGATTCAAGGTAACCTGCTTGTAACTGGCCGAGGATGGTGCGACTTCATATCATATGATCCTCGATGCATTAGGTCTGAATTCTCCTTGAAGATACTGCGTGTTAATCGAGATGAGGAGCTTATCAAGAAGATAAAGGTTGCACTCAATAATGCTGAACGGATCAAGGAGTGTATAACCGAACAACTGGTACGCCAATGTATAAAATAAAGCATTATGAATATGACGCTATATATCGCATCCTAAGGGATATTGCGGTATGCGATTCTACTTCTGCAAAATATCATGATGCTCTGCGTAGAGCTAATATCTTTTACAAAAGAATTAAGAAACGACATGACACGCATAGAACAAATACGACGCGAAGCAAAGGATATTCAGAACATACTGGAGTGCCTCAATGATTCGGATATTAATGCCATGATTGGTCGCCTGGATCAGCTTGGCGTATATTACGCCCGAAGCGGCGAATTATTGAGCGAGGTTGTGGGAATGCGTGATGCTGCCGTCGCCAAGTTTTTCCACGATGAGCGAGAAGTTATCATGAACCTCTCGCCGTCGCTGGCAACAAAACTGGTGAACAGCGCGTCGCATGAATTGAACGCCCTGGAAAAGTGGCTCGACCGCATAAACGCCGCCTGTAAGCACCAATGCGACAATTTACGGACAATGATAAGTTACGAAAAAGAACGAATGAGATTATAACGCTATGGCTAACAACAAGACGGGATTAAACTATTACGGCGTCGATACGGATCGGTATATGGACCTCCGCGTGCGACGGCTGGTGAAAGATCATGGTTGTCGTGGTCTTGCTGTGTACGACTATTTACTTTGCGAGGTATACCGAGTACAAGGCTGTTTTGCTGTGTGGGACGAAAGTACTGCCTTCAACGTAGCCGAGTATTTCGGGCTGAAGGAATCGAATGTTTTGGAGATTGTGAAATACTGCGGTGTGGTGGGTCTTTTTGACAAAGAACTGCTCTCTCGTGGGATCATCACATCGGCATCCATCCAGCGGCGATACCTTGAAATGTGTAGTCGGGCAAAGCGCAGAATAATCGACATTCCGGAATTTTGCCGCATTATTCCAGAACAATCTGACATTATTCCGGAACAATCGCAGATTATTCCGGAAGTTTGCGGTAAAAGAAAAAAAGAAAGAAATATATCTACTACAACAACCGCGCGCGAGGATTCAAAAAAATCGGATGATTATGTAAAGGACTTTGTCGCTTCCCCCGAAAAAAATTCCGCGAAAAAAGTCCCCCCGCAGGCACCACAGTCTGAAAATGATATCGAGTACATACCGATCAATCAGGTAGCCGAGTGGATGAAATCGCAGACGGCATGGTTTGAGGCATTTTGCGTGAATAATCATCTTGATCCGGAGATAGTGAGATGCAGAATAGACGAGTTCGAGGCGCATTGCATCGACAACGGCGAAACAGTCAAGGATAAGCGCGATTGTATCCGACACTTCAATAACTGGATGCGCAAGGTTCGAAACAATCATGCTTCAGGCCACAACGAAAAGACAACTCGCTCTGCATCGGCCAATCGGCATCCTGCAACTACGTTCGACAACAACCAACATTATGACGACTTCTAATATTGATTACTCGGAGATATTTCGGCAAATGAAGGTCGAAGGTAGCCCCGTGCCGACACAGCGGCCACACATTGTCATACCGAATGCGAGGCAGGAGTTGGAGAATGCCATGAATGCGATATTATCCTCGATGGGTGAGCGGCTGGTCTGGCTTCCGGAGTATGATAAGGTGGCTGACTGGCTTGCCGGCAACAAGGGCAAGGGGCTGTTTCTGTATGGCAATTGCGGTCGCGGAAAGTCTTTGCTCGCAAGGTACGCTATTCCTGCCATAATCCGAGCATTTTCATGTCGGATAGTCACAATTGTTGATTGTGGTACTCAACAGTATGAGATCGACGAAATTTTGCGCCGGAAATTGATTGTACTGGACGATGTTGGCGTCGAGGTGGATAGAATAGACTACGGAACGCGCCGCAACATTGTTGTCGAGGCAATCAATAAGTCCCAGGATGATCCATCAACGATGCTTATTATGTCATCTAACCTCTCTGGTGATGCAATACGAGACAGGTATGGCGATAGAATATATGATCGGGTTAAGTATCTGTGTCACCGCGTGGCGTTTAATGGTAAAAGTTTGAGAAAATGAAAGTTGTAAGTAATACAATAACAAAGCCTATTTATGTAGCATCATGCTCGTTTGGTAAAGATAGTATTGCAACTATTTTACTTGCGCTTAAACACAATGAGCCACTTGATCGAGTTGTTTTTTCCGAAGTTATGTTTGATAATAAACGAGGAATAAGCGGAGAGATTCCGGAACATATCAAATGGATATACGATACAGCTATTCCAAAGTTAAATAGTATGGGAGTTCATGTAGATGTGGTGAGATCAGAAAGAGATTACTGTTATTTTTTCGCAAATGCCGTCGGGGGGGGGCGGCATAAAGGCAAAATTTACGGATTCCCGCTCGGAGGGAAATGCGTTATCAATAGAGATTGCAAAATTTCGCCTATACGAAAATATCTCGCCGAAATTGCCGGTGGGTCTCTTAACGTAAAAACTAATATCGTTCAGTACATCGGTATCGCCGCAGATGAACCGCGCCGGCTGGCCAGACTTTCGGGGAACAAAATATCACTATTGGCTAAATACTGCTATACCGAACAGATGGCAAAACAATTATGCTGTGATAACGGCTTATTATCACCTATATATGCGACTGGAACGAGAGGCGGATGCTGGTTTTGCCCAAATTGTAGATTAGAACAATTTGTCAACTTGAGACGTAACCATCCAGAACTATGGATAGAATTGGTCGAGTTGAGTCATACGCCAAACCTATGTACTAATGGATTCAAATATGGACTTACATTACAGGAATTAGAGAAACAAATGGATGATAAAGAAGCTCAATTAAAATTATTCTAATGAGACATATAGAATCAGACATACAGAAGGCTTTCGTAAAGTGGTTTCGTCTGCAATATCCGCAGTATGCGTTGAACCTGATGAGCGTTCCCAACGGCGGCGTTCGACGTAAGAGTGAAGCCGCCATCATGAAGGCGGAGGGCATGACGGCCGGAGCTGCCGATCTGTTGCTGTTGGTTCCGCGAGGCGGGTTTGGCGCGCTGGGCATAGAGTTCAAGACGCTGGCCAAAGGCAGCAGGCAGAGCGATGCGCAGAAGCGGTGGCAGCAGGCGTTTGAGCGTGTCGGAAACAAATACACCATCGTACGCACCTTTGAGGAGGCAGTGGTGATCGCAAACAATTATTTGAAGTTATAATCTATGTTCGGAATAGACTTTTATCCGACGCCCGCAGAGGTTATCGACAGGATGCTGATGGGCGTAGAAGTTTCCGGGAAGTTTGTATTGGAGCCGTCGGCTGGCAGCGGGAATATTGTCCGAGCTTTGCAGAATCTCGGAGCACGTGAGGTTTTGGCTTGCGAGATTGATCCGCGGCTTCGTAAAATCCTTTACGGAGAATGCACGGTTATTGCTGACGATTTTCTGACCGTTACGCGCGAGCAGGTGAGCCACGTTGATCTTATCGTCATGAATCCGCCGTTTTCGCAGGCGGCGAAGCACATTTTACACGCCTACGAGATTGCGCCGGACGGCTGCGAGATCATATCGTTGTGCAACTCAGACATGATGCGCTACGGGGACACGACAGCACGGAAGAGGATCCGGGAGATCATAGATGCCAATGGACTGATCGACGAGTTCGGATCTTGCTTCAAGACCTCAGAGCGAACGACCGACGTATCCGTGGCGTGCATCCACGTGTGGAAGCCGAAGCGAGGAGCCGCAGAGTTCGAGGATTATTTCGACGGTGGAGAGATCGAGGAGTGCGACGGCGGGAATGTAGCCGGGATCATGCCGTACAACGCGATCCGAGACATCGTGAACCGTTACGTGGCTGCAGTCAAGCGTTTCGACGCCGTTATGGACGCAAGCCGTGAGATCAACGAATTGACGTCGTTTTTCTCGTCTTGCCCGATCAAGTTCGGCGCAGAATGGAAGGGTTACGAGAACCTTGGCAAGTCGTCGAGCAGTATCACCCGGGATACGTTCAAAAAGGAGCTTCAGAAGAGCGCCTGGATGACGATCTTCGATAAGATGGACATGTCGAGATACGTGACGGCCAGCGTCCGGGAGGATATCAACCGATTTCTCAAACCTTATAACTGGGACTTTTACTATGCCCGAGAGCTGCGGGATATTATCCCGAAGCTGCGCCGCATAAACATAGAAGACAGGCAGCTGGATTGCATCATTGAAAAGGTGCTTGATTAAAAGAAAGAGGCGATCCCGAAGAACCACCCCTGACGCTCACATTCAAAGGTAAGGATTTTTTCAGGATTGTCAATATGGGACGGGAACAAAAACAAAAACGGAGAGGCGGAGCTCGAGATGAGACAACCGTAAACATCAACTTTACACAAGATCAGCTCATGGCCTTCTATATATGGCTGGAACATAAGTTAGGAGTTTCTTATGTTACAACTGCAACCAAACAATCTGATAACAGGCGGCGAAAGCTGCCTTTTTTATTTTAGTATTATGGATCATAAACTTGTTGAACAGATAATGCAGGACGAAGACAGCCGCATGATGCTTACATTGAGCGCTGCGGACTTGCGCGAGTTTGCTGCCACCGTAGCAGATAATGTTGGGCGCCGGTATGCTGAGCATACGGTATCGGAGATTCGGGCCGTTATGGGCGACAAGATGCGCTACTGCACCCGCAAGGAAGCGATGGATTTATTGGGGATAAAGTCATGCGCTACCTTGCCTATGTGGGCCAAGAAAGGATACCTTGTTCCTTGCAGAGTTGGAGGGAAAAATTTATATTTGCGAGAGGACATCGAGCGCATGAAGAATGACCGCGAAAAATATACATCTCGCCAAAATGTCGCCAATGCGCAAAAAGAAGAATCGGCAATAAGCTGTGATACAACAAATTGCCGATCTGAAAAAGTAGTGGATAGGGGATTCGAACCCCTATGTCGTGCGTGAGAGGCACGTATCCTAACCCTTAGATGAATCCACCGAGTTTGTTTTGTGGTGCAAAAGTACGACGCTTTTCCTAATCTTCCAAATATTTCGACCGCTTTTTTCGCCTGAAGCGCAAGTAACTCCTCTTGAACGGCTTTCAGATGATGATTGCGGTTTGTTTGCCGCCGGCCGGTTTATGCCGATACAGGGGATAGCGGGAATATGCTGGTCGGGCTACAGCAGGGAAACTGCACGGAGAGGCTTTGGGGGACTACTCTTCGGCCGGCATCGGGTGTCGGGTGACGAGGATCTTGTCGATGCGGGCCCCGTCCATGTCGACCACCTCCAGCGTAAACTCGTTCCATGTAATGCTTTCGCCGGATGCGGGGATATGTTCGAGCTTGTCGAGCAGCAGTCCGCTGACGGTGTTGTACTGGCCGGGGGCATAGGTCTGCTCCAGTCCGAAGTATGCCAGGAAGTCGTAGAACGGACATTGTCCGTCGACAAGGCAGCTGCCATCCTTGCGCTGGATAATTTCTGGTTCTTCGCGCTCTTCGGGCATCGACCCGACGAGTGCTTCGAGAATGTCACGCAACGTAAAGATGCCCTGCGTAACGCCGAATTCGTCGCAGATGACGCCGTAGTCGATCTGGTCGCGGCGGAGCCGTTCGAGTGCATTGTATACCTCCATGCCTTCGTGGAAGAATTTTGCCGGATGCATTATCTTGTCGAGCGAGAAGTCCGGATCGTTCAGGTGGGCGAAAATATCCTTGAGCAGGACGATTCCGGAGAGTCGGTCGATATTTCCTTCGGCTACGGGGTATCTGTTGTGCGGGTGTTCATTGACGAGTTGTCGGATCTGACCCGGGGACATCGAACGGTCGATCCAGACCACGTCGTTTCGGTGTGTCATGATCGAGCCGACGGTACGGTCGCCGAGCGAGAAGACACGGCCGACAATCTGTTGTTCGACCTCCTGGACTTCGCCGCTTTCGGCGCCTTCGCGGATTATGGATCGAATCTCGTCTTCGGTAACCTTGGCGCCACCCTCCTTGAGCTTCAGCAGGCGGGTTATCCCGACGGTGCTGCGCGAGAGTATCCACACGAACGGCGATGCGATCGTCGAGAGGGCCTTCATCGGCCCCGAAACGATCTTGGCAACGTTTTCGGCAGCATTCATGCCGATTCGTTTTGGGACGAGTTCGCCGAATATCAGCGTGAGATATGTTACGATGACCACTATGACGATTTGGGCTATTGTGGTAGCGGTGCTCAGCGGGATGCCGATATCGGCGAGTGCGGCACCGAATTTTGCAGCGAGCGTGTCGCCCGAGTAGATACCCGTGAGGATGCCGATAAGCGTGATTCCGATCTGGATGGTCGAGAGGAACTTGTCGGGATCCTTGGCGAGTTTTAGGGCCCGTTTTGCGGCGGTGTTTCCTTGCCGGGCCTGGGTGTCGAGGTTGGATTTTCGGGCGGATATCATTGCTATCTCCGACATTGCGAATATACCGTTGAGCAATATCAGCGCAATAATGATTATGATCTCCATAAATTGTTCAGAGGGTTGGTTCCGTTTGCAAAGATAAACATTGTTTGGGGATTGGCAACAACGGGCCGCACAATCGTGCGTAACGGATGCTGACGTGATAGCGGCGAGAGGGTGGATGCGGCGGAATCAGACGATTGAATGAAGCCGGGGTATGTATATAAACATTACGTCCGCTGCCAGTCTGGCTACGGACGTAATGTTGTTTACAGCCGAACGGCTCGGCCTGTGCAACGCGATCAATCCTTGAATTTCGCAGAGAGGAATTCGCGGTTGAGGCGAGCGATGTGGGTTATCGAGATCGACTTCGGGCATTCGGCCTGGCATGCGCCGGTGTTCGTGCAGTTTCCGAAGCCGAGTTCGTCCATCTTTGCGACCATAGCCTTTGCGCGGCGTACGGCCTCTACGCGGCCCTGGGGCAGTTTGGCGAGCGACGATACGCGGGCTGCGACGAAGAGCATGGCCGAACCGTTCTTGCAAGTTGCGGCGCAGGCACCGCAGCCGATACAAGCTGCAGCATCCATCGATTCGTCGGCATCGGCCTTGGGAATCGGAATGGCATTGGCATCGATAGCGCTGCCGGTGCGTACCGAGATGAATCCGCCGGCCTGGAGGATCTTGTCGTAAGCGCTGCGATCGACTACCAGGTCCTTGATGACGGGGAATGCGGCCGAACGCCACGGTTCGATTGTAATTGTTTCGCCATCCTTGAACTTGCGCATGTAGAGCTGGCAGGTTGTTACGGCCGATTCGGGGCCGTGAGCATGGCCGTTGATGTGCATCGAGCACATGCCGCAGATACCTTCGCGGCAGTCGTGGTCGAATACGACGGGTTCCTCACCCTTGTGCACCAGGTCATTGTTGAGGATGTCCATCATTTCGAGGAACGAGGTATCGGGGGAGATATCTTTTACTTCGTATGTTTTGAATCCGCCCTTGCTTTTAGCGTCTTTTTGACGCCATATCTTTAATGTAAAGTTCATTGTTCTAAAAAATTAAAGTGTGTACGTCAAATCAGTCTTTATAGTTACGCTGTGCGGGATGAACGAATTCGAAGTTCAGCGGCTCCTTGGTCATTTCGGGCTCCTTGTCCTCGCCCTTGTACTCCCAAACGGCTGCATATACGAAGTTTACGTCATCGCGTTTAGCTTCACCCTCTTCGGTCTGGTGTTCTACGCGGAAGTGGCCGCCGCAGGACTCCTCACGCAACAGGGCGTCGCGGGCCATCAGTTCGCCGAGTTCGAGGAAGTCACTCAGACGCAGAGCCTTTTCGAGTTCGACGTTGAAGCTGTCGGCGGTGCCGACCAGTTTCAGATCCGACCAGAACTCCTTGCGCAGAGCTTTGATTTCGGTAATGGCCTTTGTGAGGGACTCCTTGGTACGGGCCATTCCGACATTCTCCCACATGATGTGGCCGAGGCGTTTGTGAATATCGTCTACCGACTGCTTGCCCTTGATTGCGAACAGACGTTCGATCTTTTCGCGGACACCCTTTTCGGCCTCGTCGAATGCGGCGGTCGAGGTGTCGACCTTCGGGGCCTGGATCTTGTGCGAGAGGTAGTCGCCGATGGTGTAGGGAAGCCCGAAGTAGCCGTCGGCCAGACCCTGCATCAGTGCCGAAGCTCCCAGACGGTTGGCGCCGTGATCCGAGAAGTTTGCCTCGCCGATTGCGTAGAGGCCCGGGATGGTGGTCATCAGGTTGTAGTCGACCCAGATACCGCCCATGGTGTAGTGCACGGCGGGGAAGATCTGCATCGGCTGCTCGTATGGGCTGACGTCGGTGATCTCCTTGTACATGTCGAAGAGGTTTCCGTAACGCTGTTTGATTACCTCCTTGCCGAGGCGTTCGATAGCGGTCTTGAAGTCGAGGAATACGGCCAGACCGGTTTCGTTGACACCGTAACCGGCATCGCAGCGCTCTTTTGCGGCACGCGAAGCCACGTCACGCGGAACGAGGTTTCCGAAAGCCGGATAACGGCGCTCCAGATAGTAGTCGCGATCCTCTTCGGCGATATCCGACGGTTTCTTTGCGCCCGAACGGAGAGCCTTGACATCCTCGAGTTTCTTGGGGACCCAGATACGGCCGTCGTTACGCAGCGACTCGGACATAAGGGTCAGTTTCGACTGCTGTGTACCGTGAACGGGGATACAAGTGGGGTGGATCTGCGTGAAGCAGGGATTTGCGAAACCGGCGCCCTTGCGGTAGCACTGGAATGCTGCCGAACCGTTCGAAGCCATAGCGTTTGTCGAGAGGAAGAATACGTTTCCGTAACCGCCGCTGGCGAGTACTACGGCGTGAGCGCCGAAACGTTCGAGTTTGCCGGTGATGAGGTTACGGGCGATGATACCGCGGGCCTCGCCGTTTTCGATTACGATATCGAGCATTTCGTGGCGCGGGTAGCTCTTTACTGAACCTGCAGCGATCTCCTTGTTGAGGGCGGCGTATGCACCGAGCAGCAGCTGCTGACCGGTCTGGCCGCGGGCGTAGAATGTACGTGAAACCTGAGCGCCGCCGAACGAACGGTTTGCGAGTGTGCCGCCGTATTCGCGGGCGAAGGGAACACCCTGAGCCACGCACTGGTCGATGATAGCGTTCGACACTTCGGCCAGACGGTATACGTTTGCCTCACGGGCACGGTAGTCGCCGCCCTTGATGGTATCGTAGAAGAGGCGGTAAACCGAGTCGTTGTCATTCTGGTAGTTTTTGGCAGCGTTGATACCGCCCTGCGCAGCGATCGAGTGAGCGCGGCGGGGCGAATCCTGGATGCAGAACACCTTGACGTTGTATCCGAGTTCGCCGAGCGAAGCGGCAGCCGAAGCACCGCCCAGACCCGTACCGATTACGATGATATCGAGTTTACGTTTGTTTGCGGGGCTAACGACCTTTATGTTTGCTTTATGATTGCTCCATTTCTGGGCCAGGGGACCAGCGGGGATCTTGGAATCTAATTTGAAAGCCATATCTGTAAAGTTTTAATATTCGGTGATTAAGGAGTGATTAGCAAGCCACGCAGAGGCTCTTGACGAAGAATGCGACGACCACGGCGGCGAAGCAGATGAAAACGATCGAAGCGACTACTTTTGCGAGGCATTTGAGTCTGGGGTACCATTTGTCGTTTGCCCAGCCTACGGTTTGGAGCATCGACCATACGCCGTGCGTGAGGTGGAACCAGAGAGCGGCGAGCCACACGAGGTAGAGGACGACGAAATACCATTTCGAGAAAGTATAGGCGATCAGGGCAGCGCCGTCGGTAGCAGCGACAGGGGCGCCGTCGACGATCGAAGCCTCATGGCCGAGGATTTCGACGAGCTGCATTTTAGACCAGAAGTTGAAGAGGTGGAGCAGCAGGCCGCCAACGACGATGAACCCGAGGACCAGCATGTTTTTTGAGGCCCACGACACGCCGTTTTCGGTTACGGTGATTTCGTAACGCTGGTTACCGCGCGCTTTGCGATTTTCGAGGGTAAGAAGGATAGCGTAGATGAAGTGCACCAGGACGCCGAGTGCCAGGATGAGAGTTCCCACGAGGGCATACCAGTTTGCTCCGAGGAATTCGCAGATGGCGTTGTAGGCCGAAGCCGAGAACAATGCCGTCATGTTCATTGCCATGTGGAAGAGGATGAACAGCACCAGAAAGCATCCGGAAATGCTCATTACGAGTTTCTTCCCGATCGATGAATTGCAGAGAAAATTGCTCATAGATTAAAAAAACTTTTATATTTGTGATTAATTGTAGATTGTTTGCAATTGGGATATTCGAAGATTTGGAGCGTTGTATCAGCGTTGTATCTTGTTGCACATTTTTGATTCGTGGTACAAATATAGTTATTGTTTGTCGAATAACAACCGAATCGGCATTGAATTTTGTAATATGGAGCGGAGTTTTATTCTCAAGGCCGGGTTGCGCGGCGAGATCCGGGATCGGGTATCCAGACTTTCGGAACGGGAGCGGGCCGAGGCGGCGGAACGGGTAGCCGAACTGTTGGAGCGGGATATTCGGTTTGCCGGGTCGCGGGTTGCGGCCTGTTTCATGCCGTTGCGGGACGAAGTGCCGATCGGGCGGTTCGTGGATGGTTGGAGGCGGGACAAGCTCATAGTTCTGCCGGTTGTCGAGGGTGATCGGATGCGGTTTTTCGAGTATGATCCTGCGCGGGTGCGGACGGGGCGTTTCGGAATCGTCGAGCCGTACGGCACCGCGGAGGTATCTCCGCAGGGGATAGATGCAATGTTGGTGCCGGGGCGGGCTTTTACGCTGGTCGGGTTGCGATTGGGGCGCGGCGGAGGGTATTACGACCGTTACTTGTCGCAGGCCGGTGCGGAAGGAATATACAGGATCGGGGTTGCGTTCGGTTGCCAGGTGGTTGATGAGCTGCCGGTTACGGCCGATGATGTGGTGATGGACCGGGTGATCGCGGGCTGACATGCAACAGACTATGCCGTCGGCTGTGCTAACCGCACGACGGAATCAACTGATGCATGAGTGTGAGGCGGGCATATGATTCTGCAGCAATCTGCGCAGCCAGCCCGGCTGCGTGTGCAAGGAGAAGAGAGAGGGGGGGGAGCAAGCGCTTAGAATCAGGACAGCCGCTGCACCTCCGGCGTCAGGGACTGCACACGAATTGTGCCGTGCGTCGTCGGGATCGCCCGTGCAGAATCGGCTCAGTCGTGCGGAATCGGATCGGCCGTGCAGAATTGTCTCAGTCGTGGAATATCAGTGCGACGGCATATGCGGCTACACCCTCTTCGCGGCCGGTGAATCCGAGTTTTTCGGTTGTGGTGGCCTTTACCGCCACGTCATCCGTATCGATCGCCATGGCATTGGCCATCTCCTGGCGCATCTGTTCTATATACGGTGCGACCTTGGGGCGTTGCAGCACGATCGTACAGTCGACATTGCCGATCTGCCACCCCTTCTGGCGGAGCAGCGAGGCGGTACGACGCAACAGTATCCGGCTGTCGATTCCCTTGAACTCGTCGGAGGTGTCGGGGAAGTGCTTTCCGATATCGCCCAGGGCCGCCGCGCCGAGCAGTGCATCGCACAATGCATGTATTACGGCATCGCCGTCGGAGTGGGCCACACAACCCTTGTCATGTTCTATTTTGACGCCGCCGAGTGTCAGTTGCAGGCCTTCGGCGAGCCGGTGAACGTCGTATCCGTTCCCCACGCGGAATTTTTTCATAACCGGTAATTTTTATGCAAAGTTAAGCACAAATTTCTCTTTCGGCGGGCCGTGTCGGGTAAAAAACCGTTGAAAATGGGCTCATAATGTAATTTTTTGGGGATTTGGGGGAGTTTTTTGGATGTTTGGCCGACTATCGTACTGATAAAAAAATTACCTTTGTGAATAACATAAAATATTATCGTCATGTCCGAAATATCCAACCTCGAACCCCGTGTGGTATGGGAACAGTTCGATGCCATAACGAAAATTCCGCGTCCTTCGAAAAAAGAGTCCAGAATCAGAGAGTATCTTGTCGATTTCGCCAGCCGCCACGGACTGGAATGCAAGTGCGATGCCATTGGCAACGTTGTGATGCGCAAACCGGCTACGGCAGGGTTTGAGAACCGGCCTGCGGTGGCTTTGCAGGCCCATATGGATATGGTGTGCGAGAAGAATGCCGATGTGCAGTTCGATTTCGAGACCGATCCCATCGATGCCTATGTGGATGGCGGGTGGGTACGGGCCCGCGGGACCACGCTGGGGGCCGATTGCGGTATCGGCATGGCTGCGGCATTGGCTGCTCTGACGGCCGAGGGTGTCGAGCATGGTCCGCTGGAGGCGCTCTTCACGGTCGATGAGGAGACGGGCCTTACCGGTGCATTCGAACTGGGCGATGATATGCTGTCGGCCCATTACCTCATCAACCTCGATTCGGAGGATGAGGGTGAGCTGTTTATCGGCTGCGCCGGCGGGATCGACACGACAGCAATATTCACGTTCCGCCCCCAGGCGGCTCCGGCAGGATATGTCTTCTACCGCCTCGACATTGCCGACCTTAAGGGTGGGCATTCGGGCGACAACATAAACGACGGTCTGGCCAATTCGAACAAGCTGGTGGCCCGGCTGTTATGGATGGCCATGCAGCGTTTCGACGTGCGGTTGAGCTACTTCTGCGGCGGAAACCTGCGCAATGCCATTCCGCGCGAGGCGTATGCCATATTCGGTATTCCGGAGGCCGATGTCAAGGAGTTCGAGCGGCTCTGTGCGGAGTATGCCTCGGAGATCAAGGCCGAGTATGCCGT
>ULXP01055761.1_pt1 | contig 13121 bp, 12 predicted proteins | sample 1961351 | NCBI WGS metagenome assembly ULXP01 (sample SAMEA4835840, study PRJEB28245) | human gut metagenome | biome: gut microbiome; material: fecal sample | place: Denmark | collected 2008 | reverse complement strand
AATAAGGGTTTTACTTGAGAAATGGCGGAATTATGGTATAATAAACGAGAAAATGCCTGATTTAGGCAGAAATGATTTGCAAAGAAATGCAGGAGAGAAGAAAATGAAAAAGATTTTAGACCTTATAACCGCGGAAATTACACAGGCATTTGTGGATTGTGGGTATGATGCAAAATACGGAAAGGTTACTTTATCTAACAGACCGGATCTTTGTGAATATCAGTGTAACGGGGCGATGGCAGCTGCCAAAGAGTACAAAAAGGCACCATTTATGATTGCAGATGAGATTGCTGCAAAGCTTGCGGAGGCATCCATGTTTTCCATGGCAGAATCTGTAAAACCAGGATTCTTGAATTTAAAACTTGACGAGACATTTTTAGCATCCTATGTGGCAGCCATGCAGGCAGATGAAGGACGTTTTGGATGTGAAAAAGCCCAAAATCCAAAGACGATCATGATCGATTACGGTGGACCAAACGTGGCAAAACCGCTGCATGTCGGGCATTTACGTTCTGCGATCATCGGAGAGAGTATCAAAAGGATTGGCAAGTTTGTCGGACACAAGGTGATTGGAGATGTGCATTTAGGTGACTGGGGATTACAGATGGGACTGATCATTACCGAGTTAAAACTCCGTCAGCCGGATCTTGTCTATTTTGATGAAAATTATGAGGGTGAATATCCCAAAGAAGCACCGTTTACGATTTCTGAATTAGAGGAGATTTACCCGACTGCAAGCAAAAAGTCAAAAGAGGATGAGGCATACAAAGAGGCAGCCATGCAGGCAACTTATGAGCTGCAGAATGGAAGAAAGGGCTATCAGGCATTACTCGCCCATATTTTAAATGTGTCAGTGACAGATTTAAAGAAAAATTATGCAAACCTGAATGTATCTTTTGAACTCTGGAAGGGCGAGTCTGATGCACAGCCTTACATTCCGGCGATGGTGCAGAAAATGAAAGATGAAGGTTTTGCCTATATCAGCGACGGCGCATTGGTGGTTGATGTAAAGGAAGATACCGATACCAAAGAAATCCCGCCTTGCATGATCTTAAAATCAGATGGGGCTTCCCTTTATAATACAACAGATCTTGCAACAATTGTATGGCGTGAGGAGGATTATGATCCGGATGAAATTATTTATGTCGTAGATAAGAGACAGGAACTTCATTTTGTCCAGGTATTCCGCTGCGCAAGAAAGACCGGGCTGGTAAAACCGGAGACTGAATTAAAATTTTTAGGATTTGGTACGATGAACGGCAAAGACGGAAAGCCGTTTAAGACCAGAGATGGCGGTGTCATGCGTTTAGAGTATCTTGTATCTGAGATTGATAATGAGATGTTAAAGAAGATCACCGAAAATCAGAAAGCAAAAGAGAATCTTGGAATCAGCGAGGAAGAAGCAAAGGAAACTGCAAAAACAGTTGCACTTGCCGCAATCAAATATGGAGATCTTTCTAATCAGGCAAGTAAAGACTATATTTTTGATATCGACAGATTTACTTCTTTTGAGGGAAATACAGGACCATACATTTTGTATACGATCGTTCGTATCAAGTCGATTCTTCACAAATATCATGATTTAGGAAAGAACGCAGATAATTCAGTGATCACGGCAGCACATTCTGAGAGTGAGAAGAATCTGATGTTAGAACTGTCCAAATTTAATGCAGTGATCGAGGGTGCATTTACCGATACGGCACCGCACAAGATCTGTTCCTATATCTATGATCTTGCAAATGCATTTAACAGCTTTTATCATGAAACAAAGATCATGTCTGAGGAAGATGAGACGGTTCAGAAATCGTATATCCGTCTGTTGGAACTGACGAAATCTGTGCTTGAGACCAGCATTGATCTGCTCGGATTTTCTGCACCGGAGCGTATGTAGGAAAAATGTCCTATTTTCTCCCGGAAGGAAATAAGGTATACTGTAAAAAAATATGTAGGAGGAAAATCCGCTCCTCGCTCAAAGGAACCCGGATTTTTCTTCGAAAAACAAGGAGGATTATATGAAAAAGTTAAGCAAAAAATTAATCGCTTTTGCACTTGTGCTAGTGATGACTGTCACGGCCGGTGCAGTAATACCACAGGGAATGGTTGAAGTACAGGCGGCAAGCGGCAGGGTTTATGTGAATCCATATTCAGCAACTGTTGTGACTTATAAGCCAGGGAGTGCCTTAAGCAGATTCTCAAGTGTAATCAGTATTATGGGCTGCAACAAAGCAAAAGAAATCAAAAATTTAAAGAGCAGTAACAAAGACATTAAGGTTGCACCGAGAGATGGTTACATTCGTGTTGAGTTTGGCAAGAAAGCAGCTAAGAGTACGATCACATGTACGGTAAAAGGTGTAAAGTTAAAAACAACACTTACAGTCAAAAAATACAGTAATCCATGCAAGACATTTAAAATTGGAAAGACAAAACTGACATCCAAATTTAATAAAATTGATGTATTAAGGACAAACAAAGCATTTAAAAACCAGAAATTAGATATCAAACTGAAAAATGGCTGGAAGATCACAAGTGTTCATGTAACATCAGGAACGGGAAGCTACAACAATTACAAAGTAAATAAATCCAGTTTCTCTAAGAAAATCACACTTTCAAACAATTATGGATACATATATGTGTTTTGTTATAATGAGAAAACAAAGGTTTCTGAGTGTATTCAGATTAATACATCTACAAGATACTAGATGTATAAAAAAGAACCATAAGCCGGATTTGGCATATGGTTCTTTTTTTTCGAAAACTTATTGCTGATATTGTGAAAAACAGACAAAAAAAAGAAAAATACTGTTGAATTTTGAGTGATAAGTACTATAATAAAGATAAGCAATAAGAAACTAGCATTTGTACATATGGGAGGTGTTGTTATGATTAGTTTTTTTATTTGCCTGGCGTTATTAATTGGTGGGTACTTTGTTTATGGTAAGGTAGTGGAGAACACATTTGCACCGGATGACAGAGAAACACCGGCGGTAAGGATCAACGATGGGGTTGACTATGTTGTCATGCCGGAATGGAAGCTCTTTTTGGTGCAGTTGTTAAACATTGCCGGATTAGGACCGATCTTCGGTGCTATGCAGGGTGCTCTCTGGGGACCGGTTGTATTTTTATGGATCACGTTTGGTACCATCTTTGCAGGAGGTGTACATGATTATTTTTCCGGTATGCTTTCCGAACGTAATGATGGTGCTTCCATTTCAGAGGTATGTGGTATTTACCTTGGAAATGTGATGAAGAATGTCATGCGTGTATTCAGTGTTGTACTGCTTGTAATGGTAGGTACCGTTTTCGCAGTAGGACCTGCAGGACTTATCGTTACACTGTTTAAGAACAGTGGTGTGACAGGAATTGTCACAAGCGCAGAGTTCTGGCTGTGGATCATTCTTCTTTATTATTTCATCGCAACATTTATTTCTATTGATAAAATCATTGGACGTATTTATCCACTGTTTGGTATCTGTCTGATCGTGATGGCAGTGGGTGTTATCATTGGTATTTTTACACATTCCGAATATACGATTCCGGAAATCTGGAGCCATTTCGGCAACATGCATCCGGATGGAAAACCAATCTGGAGTTTCATGTTTATCACAGTAGCATGTGGAGCAATCTCAGGATTCCATTCCACACAGTCACCGCTTATGGCACGTTGTATGAAATCTGAGAAACAGGGACATTTCGTATTCTACGGTGCAATGGTTGCTGAGGGTGTCATCGCTCTGATCTGGGCGGCAGCAGGATGCTCCATTTATCAGATTACAGGTGGCCTAAGCACCGGACTTGCTGAGGTCCTTTCCGGTGGACAGTCCGCAGCAATTTATGATGTATGTATCAAGACAATGGGAAGCGTTGGTGTAGCACTTGCCATGATCGGTGTTATTGTATGCCCGATCACATCCGGTGATACTGCATTCAGAAGTGCACGTCTGGTACTGGCAGACTGGTTTAAGATCGATCAGGATAAGATCCAGAAACGTCTGTTGCTTTGTGTACCGCTTCTTGCAGTAGGTGCTTTTGTAGGACATCTGGATTATGCGGTTGTATGGAGATATTTCAGCTGGACAAACCAGACACTTGCCATGATCGTATTATGGACGGCAAGTATGTATCTGTTCCGTGAGAAGAAGAATTACTGGATCACAGCTGTACCGGCAACATTTATGAGCGCTGTATCCATGACATATTTCTTCTGTGCAGATGAGTGCCTTGGATTCTCTACAGCAGTTGCATATCCGGTGGGAATCATTCTGGCTGTTGTATTCTTGGGAAGTTTTATCCACGCAACAAAGAAACCGGCAAAAATGTAATACATGACAGCGATGCTTAACAGGTATAAAAAGTAATACAGGAATGGAGCTGAGGAAGATGTTGAAACCACAGAGACTGGGCAACCTGTCACTGCCCGACATGGAATTGACGGAAGACAAAAAGACATGCAGAAAATTTGGACCATGTGGTGTTGGTAAGAAAGCCATTTATCTGAACAGTTTTTACATAGAAAGAAGATACTATGTTCCGATGAAGTCGGTGAAGCGTATTTTCAAAAGAATTGCGATGAGTAAAGGTGGATTTACCGGGAAAGGTGCATTTGGCACGCTGCCTTATCTCGTGGTTGAATATGATGATGGCAAAGAAAAGCAGTGCAATTTTAAACATGAGGAGGATGTGGACCGCCTGCTTGCTTATGTGGAGGTCAACTTTCCGCAGATACCGTTGCACAGTGAGGTTGCGGAGCAAAAACTCGCGGAGAAGGCAAAGCGGATGGAAGAAAAGCAGCGTATCGGAAATATTTCAGAAACTGCAAAGAAAAATATCCGCTGTCTCGATAATGCAATCAAATATCTTCATAAGGATACAGATCTGTATTTGAATCTGAGTCAGTCAGCTAAGAAGAAAAGAGTTTATGACCGGAGTAATCCGGCATACAAATGGGTTGCACTTGCAATTACACTGATGGGACTTGGAGCTTTTGGGTATGGTATATATTCATTGGCTACACACGCAGGATTTGGAATTTATTTCCTTTTGTTCGGTCTTGCAGCAATCTTTTTGTTTTCCGGTGCTAGTGTACTGCCGACGTCACATAATAACAGAAGCTATATTGAAAAGCAGTTATTAAATGCGGTAGACGAGATGGAACAATATATCAAAACATATCCTGATTTCCCGGTTCCGGCATGTTATGCACATCCGGTTGTACTAAAGAGGATGCAGGATATTTTAAAGGAAGGACGCGCAGAGACGATACCGGCGGCACTTAGAGTGCTGAAAGAGGATTTAAAAGCGTTAAATTCCAGTGTGGTAGTGGAACAGGAGGAATACGATGAAATCGTAGCCATCAAACCGATGTTCCTTGTAATGGATTACAGATAAAAAATAAAAGAAAATACCGGCGGCGAAACGTTAAGAAAAGTTTTACGTTTGGCAGGCCGGTATTTTTATGCATAAAAATAAGCCTGTCTCATAGAATGAATTAAAAGAAAAGGGAGGAGGCATATGGAAAACCTAAAAGTTTTGTTTCCGGTACATATCAGAAAAAAAATAAAAAATAATCTGTGGCTGAATGATCTTGAGGAAATCCGGATCCGGGCAGGACAGCCAATCGAGCTTGCGTATTCCGGGAAAACACGTTATCTGACGGATATGGACGGTGAAATGTGTGCCTGTGTCAGAGAAAGCGTACAGAATGCAAGAGCATGTTACAGAATAACGGGCGCAGATATTGCAGAGATGTTAAGCTATATCAGCGAGTATTCCCTGTATGCATACCAGGAGGAACTAAGGCAGGGATATATTACAATTGAGGGTGGTCACCGGGTTGGAATTGCAGGGGAGATTGCAAAAGACAGGGAAGGTATTACAGGGATCAAATATATTAGTTTTATGAATATCCGTGTGGCACATGAAAAAAAAGGATGTGCAGAAAAAATTCTGCCTTTTCTGAAGGACGGAGAAAGTATTTATAATACACTGCTGGTGTCAAAACCGGGTGCAGGCAAAACAACCTGTCTGCGGGATTGTATCCGCAGTCTCTCAAATGGGAAAGAAGGCTGGGAAGGTATGAAAATCTGTGTGGTGGATGAGAGGTCTGAGATTGCAGCCTGTCATCTTGGAATTCCACAAAATGATATGGGAATACGAACGGATATTTTATCTGGATGTGGGAAATCAGAGGGAATGATGCTCATGCTGCGCTCCATGTCCCCGCAGATCATAGCAGTGGATGAACTTGGAGGGAAAAAAGATTTTCAGGCAGTCGAACAGGCAGCCTGTTCCGGGGTACGGATTCTTGGAACAGTACATGCGGATACGGTGGAAGAATTATGGGAGAAACCATATCTGAAAAAGTGGATGAAGCGTGGAATTTTTGAACGATTTATTCTGATCCGGTATAACCGGTCCGGCGAGCGGGATTTTCAGGTTTTTAACGGAAAAAGAGAACAGTTATGCTAAAGCTGATAGGTGGTATTCTGGTTGCAGGTTCCGGGGTTGGACTTGCAGTAAACATGATCGCTGAAATCAGGCAGCATCTGCTTAGATTGTATGAAATCCGTCAGCTTCTCATAAATATTTCGGGAGAGGCAGCACTTGCATTACTTCCGATGGAGCATATTTTGAATCAACCGGCGCTGACGAACGATGTGGTGTTGCAAAAAGTATGCGGACAGATTGCTGATCGTCTTGCTGCAAAAAAGGTAGAAAGCGGAGGTAAAATCTGGTGGGATATATTTTGGAAAAATCGAAAAGAATTGGGAATCTGTGCGTCTGAACTTGAGATTATTGCGAATGCCGGAAATGCTTTTTTTGGAAGAAATATAAAAGAGAATGAAAGAATGCTTTCTATTTATTTAGAGAGGCTTGATTTTGTGATCGAACAAGAGCGGAAAGAGCAGAGAGAAAAGCAGAGAGTGGCCGGGGCGGTCAGTGTAATAGGAGGAATGATGTTAGTGATACTTTTTATATAACGCAAAAATAAAGTGCATATACGGCAAGCAAGAGAGGGGACTGGATTACGGATGAGTGTTAATTTGATATTTAAAATTGCGGCGGTCGGGATTTTAGTCACGGTCATCAGTCAGGTGCTAAAACATAGCGGAAGAGAGGAACATGCATTTCTGACAAGCCTTGCGGGATTGCTGATTGTCCTCTTTTGGATTGTTCCTTATATTTATGAATTGTTTGAAACAATGCAGTCACTGTTTGCATTATAAGATGTTACAGAATGGGAATGAGGCATGAAATGGATATTTTAAGAATAGCGGTTCTTGGTATCGCAGGAGTACTTCTGGCACTTTTACTGCAGAAAGAAAAAAGTGAATACAGCATGTTTATCAGTATGGCAGTCTGCATATGCATTTTTATTTATATTATTGGAAAGGTGGAGACTGTCATCGATTTTGCAAAAAAAATGCAGACGTTTGTTGCAGTGGATCAGACGTATATCACACTGATATTAAAAATGGTTGGGATCACCTATGTGGCGGAGTTTGCGATGAATATCTGTAAAGATGCTGGATATGCGGCAGTCGGAAATCAGATCGAACTGTTTGCTAAGCTGTCGATTCTGGTGCTTAGTATTCCGGTTTTGACGGTTTTTTTAGAGACAGTCGGGAGCTTTTTATGAAAAAATGGGGAGTGTGTGTGATATGTATTCTGTTACTCTGTGTGATTGAGACGGTTCCGGTTTTCGCATCTGAAAAAAATACTCAGGATTATTTAGGGAACATGACAGAAGAACTGGATTTTTCGAAGCTGGATCATTTTATGAGACAGGGTGCAGAGGATAGTGGGATTACATTTTCAGAACTGGTGAAAGAATTACTGTATCGGGAGAAGCCAGGGGCGTTGTATCAGCAGATCGGACCATGGCTAATGGGGCAATTATGTGAGTCAGTCTGTGAAAACCGCAAAATATTAGTGGAGGTGGTGCTGCTTGCCGTGTGTTTTTCTGTACTTAAAAATTTTGCCGGTGCGTTTGCGTCATCTTATGTATCAGATCTTTGTTTTATCCTTGTATTCTGTGTATTAGCAGTCTTGATGCTGCAGTCATTTCTGACGTTTCGTGAGATTGTGTGCGGTGTATTGGAAAAGAGTGTGGATTTTTTTCAGATTTTTATACCGACATTTAGTATTGCAATGCTTTTTTCGGCGGGAGAAAGCATTGCATCGGGCTTCTATCAGACGGCTTTTCTGATCATATATCTGATCGAGTGGCTGTTTTTAACCATTTTAGTGCCAATGATACATATTTATATACTGACTGTGCTGATCAATTATTTCTTTGAGGAAGAAAAGTTTGCAAACATGATGGAATTGATTGGAGGACTGATCGGGTGGGCAATCAGATCTGCCGGAATCATTGTACTTGGGCTGAATGTTGTGCAGGGGATCGTTGCACCGGCAAAGGACAGGCTGCTTTATGGGACAGCAGGACGGGCAATGGCAATGATACCCGGAATTGGTAATACAGTGAATGGTGTCAGTGAACTTTTGCTTGGTTCTGGAATTATGATCCGGAACTGTGTTGGGGCAGCCGGGTTGATCGTACTGATTATTTTAGTGGCAGTGCCGATGGTACAGGCAGGCTGTATGGTACTTTTTTATAAAATTGCAGCTGCTGTGGTGGAACCTGTTGCAGATAAGAGAATCGCCGGATGTTTAAAGGGAATGGCACAGGGGGGGATGCTGTATCTGAAATTGATGGGATATTGTGTGATGCTGATTTTTCTGACGATCGCGCTTACGGTTGCTTCCTCCGGGTTTGGCTATTAAGAAAGTGAGAAGCGGATGAACGTATTGATCGGGTATATTCAAAAAATTTTTGCCCTGTTTCTGTTGCTTGTGGTTGCAAGACAGCTGATTCCGAATGGAAGATTAAAAAAATATATTTATTTTTTTACGGAACTTGTGCTCATCATTGGTGTCATGCAGCCTTTTTTTTCTTTTTGTGGGGATAATGATGCTTTGCTTGATAAGATCAGGTCTGAAACGTTTACGGAAAATTTAAGTGAGGCTTCAAGAGACATCAGCCGTATGGAGTATTTACGGAATGATTATTACCGCAGAGAATATGAAAATGCGGCAGCGCTGGATGTAAAGGGAACTGCAGAAGGATATTTAGAACAGTTTGGATTTATGGTAAAGCAATTATCGGTGGAACTGACAGAAAATTATGAAGTGAGAAAAATTATACTCACGGTAGCAGAAAAAGAAGCCAGGGACACAGAAGGAATCTTTGTGGAACAGGGAAAAGCGCAGGGCAGCCAGATTGTGCTTGACGAACTGAAGCAGAAACTTGTGCAATATTATGGGGTTAAGGAAGATCGGATACAGATTTCGTATGGTGGTGAAGGATGACGGAGAAAATCAGAGAATTTTTGCAGCAGAAAAGGTGGCTCCAGTTAAAAAAAACGGACTGGATCGCAGTTGCTCTTGTTGGGGTGCTTCTTCTTGTGGTGGCAATGCCTTCCGGTGGATATGGAAAGTATTTAGCAGAAAGCAAAAAGGAAGGTACAGCACAGGAGAAAACGGAACAAAAATACGGAAAAGAGGACTACGCGGAGTATTTAGAGCATAAATTAGAACAGGTGTTAGGACAGATGGAAGGAGTGGGGAAGGTTTCTGTCATGGTCACAGTGGCAGATCAGGGGGAAGAAATCATAGAAAAGGATAAAACAGAGCACACAGTCACGACTACGGATACGGACAGCGGGCGTATGGAGATGACGACAGAAAAAGAATATGGAGAGGAAACGGTATATGAAGAGACTGGCGGTGAAAAATCTCCGTATGTCAGCAAAGAAATACTTCCGGATATAGAGGGAGTGCTTGTGGTGGCAGAGGGAGGAGACAGCCCCCGGATTGTTTCAGATATTTCAGATGCCGTAAAGGCATTATTTCAGGTGGAAGCACATAGAATTAAGGTAGTAAAGATGAGTCCGAAGGAGGATGGAACGTGAAAAAGATATTTCAGAAAAACCAGCTGATTATTACAGCACTCGCTTTGATGATTGCGGTGGCGGGATATTTCAGTTACATGAACAATCACATTGATGACGGTACGGCTGCGGAGACGGCCGCAAATGCAGGTACAGATATAATGAATGGAGAGTATGAGATCTCGGATGAGGATCCGCTGGCTGCGGAAGATATTTTTACGGATGAAGGAACGGGGGAGGAACTTGCGGTTGTTGACGGAACGGAAACTGCGGATGCAGGATCCGGCGAAGATACATACGATGCAGCGGATACGGATCTGACGGATGCGCAGGATGTTGCGGAAAATGTGGCAGACGGTCAGGATGCTGCAGCAGATGTGAGTGCAGATGCAGCGGATGTAGCAGATATGACATCCCAAGATGCAGAGGAGATTGAAAATCCCGGAGAGGCGGTTCTTACAAGTACCGGCACGGCAAATCTTGACTATGCAGCAAGAATGAAATTAAACCGCGAACAGATCCGTTCAAAAAATAAAGAAGCGTTATTAGATATCGTAAACAATACATCCGTTGCGGACAATTTAAAGCAGGATGCTGTAAACAAGATGGTGGCAATGACGGACATCGCAGAGCGTGAGGCTGCCGCGGAGATGCTCTTAGAGGCAAAAGGATTTTCGGATGTTGTGGTCAGTATTACCGACGATAACTGCGATGTCGTACTTAATATGGGAGAAGTGACCGATGCGAAAAGAGCGCAGGTGGAGGATATTGTAAAACGAAAAACAAATATTTCCGCAGATAAGATCGTGATCACACCAATCGTGGTAACAGACGCCGAGTAGGGCGTCTGTTTCTTTTCGTGCGCGAAAGAGTCGCAAGCGACTCTTTGTTCCATTTTACTTGATTTTTTTATAGTTACAGTTTATCCTAATAAGGATAGAAAGAGAGTACATTGCGTGAAATGGATTTTCACATGCAGGAATGGAGACTTTTAATATGAAGAGAGTATTTTTGATCGTACTTGACAGTGTTGGAATCGGAGAAATGCCGGATGCGGCAGATTACGGCGATGCGGGAAGTAATACCATAAGAGCAGCAGCATCCAGTCCGTATTTTTCGATGCCGAATATGAGAAAATTAGGGTTTTTTAATATAGATGGAGTGGAAATCGGAGAAAAAGAGAAGAATCCGTCCGGTTCCTTTGCCAGAATGACGGAGGTATCTAAGGGAAAAGATACAACAATCGGACACTGGGAGATCGCAGGTATCATCTCAAATAGTCCGCTTCCGACGTATCCGAATGGATTTCCACAGGAAATTTTAGACGAGTTTACAAAGAGGACGGGCAGGGGAGTGCTCTGTAACAAGCCATATTCCGGAACGGATGTTATACGTGATTATGGGGAAGAACACATGAAAACGGGAAAACTGATTGTATATACATCTGCGGATTCTGTATTTCAGGTGGCAGCACATGAGGATGTTGTTCCGGTTGAGACACTTTATGAATACTGTAAGATCGCAAGAGAGATACTGACCGGAGCAAATGGCGTGGGACGTGTGATCGCAAGACCGTTTGTCGGTACGCCGGGCAATTTCACGAGAACGGTAAGACGTCATGATTTTTCCCTGCAGCCGCCAAAGGTGACGATGTTAGATCAGTTGTGCGAACATGGATATGATGTGCGTTCCGTGGGTAAGATCATTGATATTTTTGCAGAAAAAGGCATCAAAGAGTATGTGCGCACAACCGGAAATGAGGATGGGATCAATAAGACGATTGATTATATGGAACAGGATTTTGAGGGACTTTGTTTTACAAATCTTGTAGATTATGATATGCTCTACGGGCACCGTAATGATGTGGAGGGCTACGCAAAGGCGCTGACTTATTTTGATGAGCGTCTGCCGGAACTTCTCGCTGCAATGAGAGACGAGGATATCTTAATGATCACGGCAGATCACGGATGTGATCCGAGTACGCCATCGACCGATCATTCAAGAGAATATACACCACTTGTGATGTACGGAAAACCAATCAAAGCGGGTGTAAATTACGGAACCAGGAGCTGCTTTTCAGATATTGCAGCAACCATTCTTGCTTATTTTGATATAGAGCCGGAATGTGCGGGAGAAGCAATCCCGATTTTATAAGGATTTTTGGAGGATAAAATAGTTTTGGCTGATTTAAGAAAAGAAATAGAAAAAAGACGTACATTTGCAATTATTTCCCACCCGGATGCAGGTAAAACGACCTTGACGGAGAAGTTCCTGCTCTATGGAGGAGCAATCAATCTTGCCGGTTCTGTCAAGGGAAAGGCAACTGCACGCCATGCGGTATCTGACTGGATGGAGATTGAAAAGGAGAGAGGTATTTCTGTTACTTCTTCTGTGCTGCAGTTTAATTATGGCGGATACTGCATCAATATTCTGGATACACCGGGACATCAGGATTTCTCGGAGGATACCTACCGTACGTTGATGGCTGCGGATTCTGCCGTCATGGTTATTGATGGATCAAAGGGTGTCGAGGCGCAGACGAGAAAATTATTTAAGGTCTGCGTGATGCGTCACATCCCGATTTTTACTTTTATCAATAAGATGGACCGCGATGCAAATGATACATTTGATCTGTTAGACGAGATTGAAAAGGAACTTGGAATCGCGACCTGTCCGGTAAACTGGCCGATCGGTTCCGGAAAGAATTTTAAGGGTGTATATGACCGCAATACAAAAGAGGTTATGACATTCTCTGATACGTTAAAAGGAACAAAAGAGGGAACGGAAAAGCATATCGCAGCGGATGATCCGGCTCTGATTGATGAGATCGGACAGGATGCATACGATAAGCTGATGGAGGAGATTGAGCTTCTCGATGGGGCAAGTGCAGAGTTTGATATGGATCTTGTCACAAAGGGAGAACTTTCACCGGTATTTTTCGGATCTGCCCTGACAAACTTTGGTGTGGAGACATTTTTGCAGCATTTCTTAAAAATGACATATTCTCCATTGCCGCGTAAGGCTGACATTGGAGAAATTGATCCGTTTGATGAGCATTTTTCTGCATTTGTATTTAAAATACAAGCAAATATGAATAAGGCACACCGTGACCGTATCGCATTTATGCGTATCTGTTCCGGAAAATTTACTGCCGGTATGGAGGTAACGCAT
>ULXP01039634.1_pt1 | contig 13132 bp, 6 predicted proteins | sample 1961351 | NCBI WGS metagenome assembly ULXP01 (sample SAMEA4835840, study PRJEB28245) | human gut metagenome | biome: gut microbiome; material: fecal sample | place: Denmark | collected 2008 | reverse complement strand
AATATGAACATGTTACGAATACATATTGCAGGTTTAGCCATACTGCTTTCGGTGTCGGCCGCACCGGCACAACAACCCGTATCGCTATCGTTGTCGCAGTGCCGCGAGCTGGCTCTTGCCCACAGCGAGGATCTTCAGCAGGCCGACAACCGTCTCCGACAGGCCGAACTGGACAGCCGGATAGCCTCGGCGGCCCGTCTTCCAAAGATTGAGGGTTCGGCAACGGGCGCCTACGTGTTTCCGGATATCGACATGATGGGAATGGAGATGTGTATGCGCGGCACATACATGGCCGGCATCAACCTGACTCAGCCCATATATACCGGAGGAAAGATCGCGGCCGCTAACAAACTGGCCCGTATCGGGCAGGAGGTTGCCGACGAACAGCTGCGCAAGACACGTATGGATATCATCGTGGAGGCCGACAATGCCTATTGGAGCTATATAGCTGTTTCGCGCAAGGTGCGGATGCTTGAGAGTTGTATGGCGCAGATGGATACGCTGTATGCACAGACCTCTTCGGCGCTGGCGGCCGGAATGGCCATCGAAAACGACCTGCTGCGGATCAGTGCCAAACGCAGTGAAATAGATTATCAGTTGCAGCGGGCCCGCAACGGAGCCGATTTGTGCCGTATGGTATTGTGCCGGGTAATCGGTTCGGAGTTCGACACGCCGATCGAACCGACGGATACCGTTTTTGTCGTCTCCGCACCAGAGATTGCCACCTCGGACATCGAGGCTCGCCCCGAATACCGAATGCTCGAAAAACAGGTTGCGGCCGGCGAACAAAAGATCCGGGATGCCCGCTCCGAGATGCTGCCTGTCGTAGGTCTCTCGGCCGGATACAGCTATTACGGCAATATCGACCTGAAGAGCATGGTCGATGCCGGAAACGGAACGATGGTACCCTACACGCAGGAGTTTCGGGACGGGATCGGGATAGCGATGATTTCGGTCAAGATTCCGATCTTCCATTGGGGCGAGGGGCGCAATAAGGTCAGAAAGGCCCGTTACGATCTGCAGAATTCGCAGCTCGACCTGCAAAAGAACAGCCGTTTGATGAGCATCGAGGTCCAACAGGCCATTCGCAATGTCGAGGATGGGTATCGCCTGATCGCCACGGCCGAATACGGATTGGCGCAGGCGGTCGAGAATCTGCGGGTCATGCGCAACCGTTATGCCGCCTCGATGGCCACGTTGACCGACCTGCTCGATGCCCAGACGCAGTGGCAACAGGCCGAGAGCAATCTGATCGAAGCCCAAACGCAGTATCGCATCTATCAGACGGAGTATCTTCGCAGCACCGGCCGGCTCAATTGACCGCAGCCATTCGCGGCGGTCGAAAGCCTCAGGTGCCGCGCCACTAAATCAAAATCCGGAGACTGTCATTGGTTATGCAGTCTCCGGATTTTTTGTATCTCTGCAGTTGGGCCGGTATTTATCTGCCGTTATGCAGATACATTCAGATACAAGCCTTCATGAGCCTTCGGACTACAAGTCCCGACTCCCGCACTATCCCTATTATCGTGAAAGAAGGTACTCCTTGAAGTCGTCGAATTCGGCCGACAACGGAATGGAGTTCTTGGTGCGGGCGGCAAAGCGTTCGAGAGCCGGCGGCATGGCGACTTTCCCGACAATCGGTTCGACCCGTTCGGCGAACTTTGCCGGATGGGCCGTTTCGAGGAAAATCCCCGGCCCGCCGAGACCCGTATCCTTCAATGCCGTGTATCCGCAGGCACCGTGCGGATCCATCACGTAACCGTACTGCCGGTAGACCTCCCCTATCGCCTGCTCGATCTGCGAATCGTCATAGAACGACGCCGAGATATCTCCACGGATTCTTTCCACATCGTTGCCGTAGAGGTCGGCTATGCGGGCAAAGTTGCTCGGATCGCCCACATCCATCGCATTGGCTATGGTTGCAACCGACGATCGTGGTTGGTAGCTTCCGCTCGCGAGGTAGTCGCAGAAGACCTTGTTGCGGTTGTTTGCGGCGATGAACCTCCGGACGGGCAACCCCATTCGGTGTGCGATCAGTCCGGCCGCCAGATTTCCGAAGTTCCCGCTCGGAACCGATATTACCGGAGCCTCGACGCACCCTGCCCGGCGCAGGCTGGCGTATGCCCCGAAATAGTAGAACGATTGCGGCAGGAAGCGTGCGACATTGATCGAATTGGCCGACGTAAGGCGCATTCGGGCCGTCAGGTCAGGGTCCATGAAGGCACTCTTGACCAACCGCTGGCAGTCGTCGAACGAACCGTCGATCTCTATTGCCGTGATATTTCCGCCGAGCGTTGCGAACTGTTTCTCCTGCAGCGGGCTGACCTTGCCGCGCGGATAGAGTACGGCGACATCTATTCCCTCGACGCCGTAGAAACCGTTCGCGACGGCACTTCCCGTATCTCCCGAAGTGGCCACCAATACCGTTACGGGCTCACTGCCGCCTTCGCGCGAGATGAAATACGAAAGCATGCGGGCCATGAACCGTGCCCCGACATCCTTGAAGGCGGCCGTCGGTCCGTGATACAGTTCGAGGGCATAGATGTCGGGGGCCACTTGCCGGAGCGGGATCGGGAAACTGAGTGTTTCGGTGACGATCCGGTGCAGGTCGCCGGCCGGCACATCCTCGCCGAACAGTTCGTCGGCCACACGGCATGAAATCTCACTCAGAGACATATCCCCGATACCGTCGAAAAACGATTCGGGAAGCACTCCGATACGTTCGGGCATATAGAGCCCACGATCGGGTGCCAATCCGCGGATCACGGCCTCGGCCAGTGTCGCAGGATTGCATTTGCGGTTTGTACTGTAATATTTCATCGTTCGTCGCGTCGCATTAGAATATCCATGAATCTGCTGCTCGGAATCGTTCCGTAGAAACCTTCGGCTGCTGCGAATTCATCGTAAGTCATGACTTTGTCCGGCGTCAGGTCGGGAGCATTGATGATGAACGGAACCGGATCGGCCGTATGGGTACGCACGCTGCAAGGAGTCGGATGGTCCGGCAGCAGCGCTATCGTGACCGGTTCGTCCCAACCGGAGGTCTGTTCGACGATGTGACGCACTACTCTGTTGTCGAGATACTCGATCGTACGGGTCTTGAGTTCAGCATCGCCCGCATGGCCCGCCTCGTCGCTCGCCTCGATGTGCAGATAGACGAAATCCTCATTCCGCAGGGCTTCTATCGCCGCCTGCGCCTTGCCTTCGTAGTTGGTGTCGTAGAGCCCCGTGGCACCTTCGACATCGATGCTGCGCAGACCGGCCAGTATTCCGATTCCCTTGATCAGATCGACGGCCGAAATCACCGAACCGCTGCGGATACCGTATTTCTCGGTCATGGCGCTCATTCTGGGACGGTAACCGGGCGACCAAGGCCATATCGAATTTGCCGGATCGAGGCCCGCGGCCCGACGGCGCCGGTTGACCGGATGGTCTGCCAGCAGCTCCTGAGAACGCAGGATAAGCCGGTTTATGAGTTCGGCTGTCTCTTCTGCCTCGGGCACGGCCGCCCGAACGAGTTTGTCGGCAAACAGTGCTCCCGGGACATCGTGCGGCGGTGTGCAGATAATCCGCTTGTCCCCGCCCCGTATCTTTAGCAGATGGCGGTATGAAACGCCGCCGTAAAAATCCACGCCGTTTCCGCCCAGCTCCTTCTGCAGGAAGTCGATTTGTTCATGTGCCTCGGCGGTCGAGATATGTCCTCCGGAGTGGTTTTTGATACGCCCCTCCTCGATGGTAATTAGATTGCAGCGCATGACCATCTCTCCGTCACCGACCGCAACCCCCATGCTTGCCGCCTCGAGCGAGCCGCGCCCCTCGAATACCGACGGCACATCGTAACCCATGACTGCCAGATTTGCAATTTCGCTTCCCGGGGCGAACCCTTTGGGAATCGTATCCAGCATACCGCAACGCCCCGTACGTGCAAGCCGGTCGATATAAGGTTTCCGGGCCGCCTGCAGCGGAGTCTTGCCACCCAATTCGGGACAAGGCCTGTCGGCCATTCCATCCCCGAGTATGACGATGGTTTTCATGATATAGTATGTAAAGGGATTATCGTATGTTGGCGATGCTTATTATGTCGGCGAAAACACCTGCCGCCGTCACGCTTGCCCCGGCGCCGTAACCCTGTATCAGCATCGGGAACTCCTTGTAGCGTTCGGTAGTGATCGCTATGACGTTGTTGCTTCCCGAGAGGTTGTAGAACAGATTCGACGGTTCGATCTCCTTCAGGCCGACCGAAGCCTTGCCGTTATCGAGTTCGGCCATGTACCGCCAGTGCAGACCTTTTGCCACAAGCTGTTTGCGTCTGGCTTCGAAATCGGCATCGAGTTCGGGCAATCTGCTCCAGAAGTCGTCGAGCGAACCCTCCAGATATTCATCCGGAATGATCGGCTGTTTGACCACATCCGACTGTTCGATACGGTATTCGGCCTCGCGCGACAGGATCACCAGTTTTCTCAGAACATCCATTCCGCTCAGGTCGACACGCGGGTCGGGCTCGGCATAACCGGCCTCGCAGGCCATTCGGACAGCACGGCTGAAGGGAACCTCGGCGCTCATGACATTGAAAATGTAGTTGAGCGTACCCGACAGCACCGCCTCGATGCGCAGGATACGGTCGCCACTCTTGATCAGGTTGCCGATCGTATTGATTATGGGCAGTCCGGCACCGACATTTGTTTCGTAGAGGAACTTGATGCCGCGGTGACGGGCCGTGCGTTTCAGCCGGTCGTATATTTCGAATGACGATGATGCCGCGATCTTGTTCGCCGTCACCACCGAGACGTTCGCCTCGAGCAGCTGCTGATATGTTCCGGCAACCTCGCTGCTGGCCGTACAGTCAACGAATACTGAATTGAATATGTTGGTGCGGATGATCGCCTCCATGAACTTTTCTGACGACGATTCAACCTCCGATTCGGCCAGCTGCTGGCGGTAGGTCTGCAGGTCGATACCCTCGCGGTCGATGACCATCCTGTGCGAATTGGCTATGCCGACGACGTTGATTTTAAGCGAGTTTTCATCGGCGAGTTTCTGCTTCTGCTTGGCGATCTGATCCAGCAGGTTGCTGCCTACAAGCCCTACTCCCGCCACGAAGATGTTCAGTACCTGATACTCCGACAGGAAGAAAGAATCGTGAATTACGTTCAGGGCCTTGCGCAGGCTTTCGAGCGTAATGACGAACGAAATGTTTGTCTCCGAAGCACCCTGCGCACACGCTATGACATTGATGCCGTTGCGGCCGAGCGTCCCGAACAGACGTCCGGCAATTCCCGGGGTATGCTTCATGTTCTCACCGACGATTGCCACCGTTGCCAGCCCGTGTTCGGCACGTATGCCGTTTATTTCGCCCTGCGAGATCTCCTTGGCGAATTCACGGCTCAGTTCGTTGACGGCCTTGTCGGCATCCGACTCGCTGACGCCGATCGAGGTGGTATTCTCCGAAGCGGCCTGCGACACGAAGAAAACGCTGATACCGGCCTGTGCCAACGTTCTGAATATACGGTGGTTCACACCGATCACGCCCACCATTCCGAGGCCCTGTATGGTCAGCAGGCAGGTATTGTTGATCGACGAAATACCCTTGATGCTCCGGTCATCCGAGTGGTGATCATTCGAAATGAGCGTACCGGGGGCCGAAGCGTTGAACGTATTCTTGATCCGGATAGGGATATTCTTGTGATATACCGGGAATATCGTCGGCGGGTAGACGACCTTTGCACCGAAGTTGCACAACTCGGTTGCTTCGGCAAATGTCAGGTGGTCGATTACATATGCAGCATTTATGACACGCGGGTCGGCCGTCATGAATCCGTCGACATCGGTCCATATCTCGAGCATCGAGGCATCGAGCGCTGCCGCAACAATCGCCGCCGTATAGTCGGAACCGCCGCGGCCGAGGTTTGTGACATCGTCCGAATCGCGGTCCGAGGAGATGAACCCGCCCATGACCGTAATTCTGGCTGTCGGATCGATTGCCTTTCGGATCAGTTCGTTGGTTGTCTCGAAGTCGACGATATGCTTGTTGAAATAGTGCGTAGTCTTGACGATCTTTCGCGAATCCTTCAACTCCGCCCCGTCGATCACCGTCGATATTATTGTCGACGACAGCCGTTCGCCGTAACTTACAATTGTATCCTTGGTCTTCGCCGAAAGGTCCTTGATCAGGTAGACGCCCTTGTAGATGTTCGAAAGTTCGTCGAGCATGGCATCGACCTTTTCGGTAACGTTTTTTGCGCGGTCGCTTGTCCCGAGCAGTTCGGCAATGGCGGTATGGTGTTTCTCAATGATGATCTGCAGTTCGTCGGTATATGATGTCGAGCCCTCGGATGCCATGACGGCGGTCTTTATCAGGCGGTCTGTTATGCCGCCCATTGCGGATACCACGACTACGGTATTTTCGGTCGAGCGTTCGACTATCTCCTTGACTTTCAGCATTGCCGAGGCGGAACCTACGGATGTTCCGCCGAACTTCATCACTTTCATCTTCGATCAGTTTTTTATGAAATTTTGCCGTGCAATTTTATAAAAAATTTATAAAAAAACAACTTTTTGTAAGCAAATAATGGCGCACGCAACCTTATGCCGATCAATACATGATTGACATACAATCGATTACGCAAATAAAAAACTGTAAGTTTACCGATAGTTTTGCGGACGATAAAGAGAGGTTAATCCATCTTCAGCACGGCGAGGAAGGCAGACTGCGGCACCTCGACATTGCCGATCTGGCGCATACGCTTTTTACCGCGCTTCTGTTTTTCGAGCAGCTTGCGCTTGCGGGTGATGTCGCCGCCGTAGCACTTCGCCGTCACATCCTTGCGCACCGCCTTCACCGTCTCGCGGGCAATGATCTTGGCCCCGATGGCCGCCTGTATCGCGATGTCGAACTGCTGGCGCGGGATCAACTCCTTGAGTTTCTCGCACATCTTGCGACCGAAATCGTAGGCGTGGGCCTGGTAGATCAGCGACGACAGCGCATCGACCGGCTCGCCGTTGAGCAGGATGTCGAGTTTGGCCAGCTTGCTGTCCTTGTAACCGGTGCGGTGGTAGTCGAACGAGGCGTATCCCTTCGAAATACTCTTCAGCTTGTCGTAGAAGTCGAATACGATCTCCGACAGCGGCATCTCGAAATTGACCTCCACACGGTCCTGAGTAATGAATGTCTGGTTCTTCATCACGCCGCGCTTGTCGATGCAGAGTTTGATCACGTTGCCCAGGAAGTCGGACTTGGTAATCACCTGCGCCATGATGTACGGCTCCTCGATCTTTGCGATCTGAGTAATGTCGGGCAGCCCCGAGGGGTTGTGGACATCGAGCGTTTCGCCCTTTGTCGTAGTGACACGGTAGGAGACGTTGGGCACGGTGGTGATTACATCCATGTCGAACTCGCGGTAGAGGCGTTCCTGTATGATCTCCATGTGGAGCAGCCCGAGGAACCCGCAGCGGAAACCGAATCCCAGAGCCAGCGAACTCTCCGGTTCGAACGACAGCGAAGCATCGTTGAGCTGGAGTTTTTCGAGCGACGATCGCAGATCCTCGTACTGGTCGGCCTCGACGGGATATACACCCGCAAAGACCATCGGCTTGACATCCTCGAAACCGGCTATGGCCTCATCGCACGGTTCGGCCACATGCGTTATTGTGTCGCCAACCTTGACATCGGTCGAAGTCTTGATACCCGAGATTATGTATCCCACGTCGCCGGCACGCACCTCGTCACGCGGTGAGAGTCTCAGTTTGAGCACCCCGACCTCGTCGGCATCGTACTGGCTGCCGGTATTGAAGAACTTCACGTGGTCGCCCTTGCGGATCGTACCGTTGAATATGCGGAAATAGGCTATGATGCCGCGGAATGGGTTGAATACCGAGTCGAAGATCAACGCCTGCAACGGTGCATTCTCATCGCCCTTCGGCGCGGGAATGCGGTCGACAATCGCCGCCAGGACCTCTTCCACACCCTGCCCCGTCTTGCCCGATGCGGCGAGGATCTCGTCGTGGTCGCAGCCGAGCAGGTCGACGATCTGATCCTTCACCTCGTCGATCATGGCCGATTCCATGTCGATCTTGTTGAGCACGGGAATGATCTCCAGGTCGTGGTCGAGCGCCAGATAGAGGTTCGAGATGGTCTGCGCCTGTATGCCCTGCGTGGCATCGACCACCAGCAATGCACCTTCACACGATGCAATTGCCCGCGACACCTCGTAAGAGAAGTCGACGTGTCCCGGGGTGTCAATCAGATTCAGTATGTATGTCTGGCCGTCGGTGTGACGGTACTCCATCTGTATTGCATGGCTCTTGATTGTAATACCCTTTTCTCGTTCGAGCTCCATGTCGTCGAGTACCTGAGCCTGCATTTCGCGCTGGTTCAGTGTTTTGGTATACTCCAACAGGCGGTCGGCAAGCGTACTCTTACCGTGGTCGATATGGGCTATGATACAGAAGTTGCGTATGTTTTTCATGCGGGGAATTCGTTATTTCGCAGCGCAAATATACTAAATTTTACGATTATTCGGGGCATTGACCGCCAAAGCCGTGCCAACTCGCTGTCGCCGGGCCTCTGAAAACCGTCGGATCGCGGCGAGGAACCAGTCTCGGGAGCGATTGCCGACAGATACCCAAAAAAAATGTTTTGCCGGAAAGGGTTTGCGAGTCTCATTTATTTGCAATACATTTGCCCCGAACTACCAACCCGGCTGTATATGTTGAGCAAGAAAATCACGGACCGGCTGTCTGATTTCAGGACGCCGTTTTACCTCTATGACATGGGGTTGCTTGAAAGGACATTGCAAAGTGTCGTATCGGAGGCCGCCAAGTACGGATTTCACATACATTATGCCATCAAAGCCAATTTCGACGACCGTCTGCTCGCGCTGATCCGCAAGCACGGACTCGGTATCGACTGCGTGAGCGGAAACGAGGTCCGCAAGGCCGTCGAATCGGGATTCGACCCGCAAACGGTGGTCTATGCCGGCGTGGGCAAGAGCGACGACGAGATCCGCTACTCGATCCAACAGAACATACTCGCATTCAACTGCGAATCGCGGCAGGAACTTCAGGTGATCGATTCGATAGCCCGTTCGATGGGACGCGTTGTGGATGTGGCTCTGCGCATCAACCCCGACGTCGACCCGCATACGCACAAATATATAGCTACCGGCCACGGCGACAGCAAGTTCGGGGTCTCATACAAAGAGATTGACGAGGTGTGCGCCGAACTGCACGAATACCGTAACATACGCATCGTGGGGCTGCATTTCCATGTCGGTTCGCAGATCCTCGACATGCATGTCTTCGAGAACCTGTGCCACCGCGTCAACGATATCCGCCGCTGGTTCGAGAGCCGCGGGTTCGAACTCGAACATCTCAACATGGGCGGCGGCCTGGGAATCAACTACGACGATCCCGACGCAACTCCAATACCTGATTTTGCAACCTATTTCGCACTCTTCGCCCGCGAACTCGAACACGAAGGCAAAAGGGTGCATTTCGAACTGGGGCGCTCGATCGTGGGTCAGTGCGGCGAACTGATCAGCCGCGTACTCTACAACAAGACCACCCCGAGCGGCCGCCATGTAGCCATCATCGATGCCAGCATGACCGAACTGCTGCGTCCGGCACTCTACGGGGCACGGCACCGGATCATCAACCTGACCCCGCACGCCGACGGCCAGCAGATCCCGTACATGGTCGCCGGCACGGTCTGCGAATCCTCCGACATCTTTGCCCGCGATGCCGTTCTGCCCGAACTGCGGCGCGGCGACCTGGTCGCAATCGAATCGGCCGGCGCATACGGCATGTCGATGGCCTCGTGTTACAACCTGCACAACCTGCCCACCGCTGTCTACAGCGATGAGATCCAATAAACAAAAGATTATATGTGGTTAATATTTGCATTTGCATCGGCAGCGCTGCTCGGATGCTATGACATATGCAAGAAACGCGCGTTGAGACACAATGCGGTTCTGCCCGTACTGTTTTTCAATACGTTCTTCTCATCGATCATCTTCCTGCCGCTTATCCTCTCGTCGCTTTTCGGGTGGAATCTGGCGGCAGGAACCATCTTCGAAGTGCCGACCGCCGGCCTGAAAGAACATGCATACGTCATCATAAAGTCCTGTATCGTGCTCACTTCATGGCTGTTCGGTTATTTTGCCATGAAGCACCTCCCCATCACCATCGTCGGCCCGATCAATGCCACACGTCCGTGCGGCGTGCTGCTCGGCGCCATGCTCATCTTCGGCGAACGGCTCAATGCATACCAGTGGGTCGGCGTGATCCTGGCCATCACGGCAATCTTCCTGCTGAGCTTCTCGAGCCGCAAGGAGGGTATCGACTTCAAACACAACAAATGGATCCTGTGCCTGCTCATCGCGGCCATCGCGGCCATCGCCAGCGGCTTGTACGACAAGTTCATCATGAAGCACCTCGAACCGATGTTCGTGCAGGCATGGTGCAACTTCTACCTGGCTATCATCATGGGAGGCGTCCTGCTGGCACTGTGGTATCCGAACCGCGCTACGGCCCGTTTCCACTGGACATGGATCATCGTTCTGGTACCGATATTCCTGGCCATCGCCGACTTCTTCTACTTCTACTCGCTCAGTCTCGAAGGCTCGATGATCTCGATCGTCTCGATGGTCCGCCGCAGTTCGGTGATCATATCGTTTCTCGGCGGCGCACTCATCTTCCACGAGCGCAACGTCAAGAACAAGGCGGCCGGTTTGCTGCTGATTCTGATCGGCATGATTTTCCTCTATTTCGGTTCGAAGTAGCCGCTCGGAATTCGAATGAGTTAATTCTCGGCCCGAAGGTATCCGTTTTACGAGAATTTTTATAATTTTGTACGAATTTTAACCGCATCCGTACGAAACGATAAATATTTATACATACGATGAACATATCTTATAATTGGCTTAAAAACTACATCGCAACCGATCTGCCCGCCGAGAAGATCGCAGAGATCCTGACGGACATCGGTCTGGAGGTCGAATCGTTCGAAAAGGTCGAAACCGTCCGCGGCGGCCTGAGCGGCGTTGTCGTGGCACAGGTGCTCACGTGCGTCGACCACCCCGATTCGGATCACCTGCACATCACCACGGTGGATGTCGGCAGCGGCGAACCGTTGCAGATCATCTGCGGCGCCAAGAATGTCAGGGCCGGGCAGAAGGTTCTCTGCGCAACGATAAATACGGTACTCTATCCGGCCGGTGCGACCGAAGGTTTTAAGATCAAGAAGAGCAAGATACGCGGTGTCGAATCATTCGGCATGCTGTGCGCCGAGGACGAACTGGGCATCGGTTCGGACCACGCCGGAATCATGGAGCTGCCCGACGATGCTCCGGTAGGCATGCCGGCAAAGGAGTACCTCGACATCAAGGATGACTGGCTGATCGGAATCGGACTGACCCCGAACCGCATCGATGCCGCTTCGCATATCGGTGTGGCACGCGACCTGGCGGCCTACCTGCGTTCGCGCGGCGAGGATGTCAAGGTCGAGTGGCCTTCGGTCGAGGGATTCTCGGTCGACAACCATGACCTGCCGATTTCGGTCGAAGTGGCCGATCCGGTTGCTGCTCCGCGCTATGCCGGCGTAACGATTACCGGCTGCCGCCTCGCCCCGTCGCCCGACTGGATGCAGGATGCCCTGCGGGCCGTCGGCATAAACCCGAAGAACAACCTCGTCGACATAACCAACTACGTACTCTTCGAACTCGGACAGCCGCTACATGCCTTCGACGCCGACAAGATCGAGGGTGGGCGTGTCGTAGTCCGCACGTGCGAGGAGGGTACGCCCTTCGTAACGCTGGACGGCGTCGAGCGCAAACTCTCGTCGCAGGACCTGATGATCTGCAACGCCGTACGCCCGATGTGTATCGCCGGAGTCTTCGGCGGACTCGATGCCGGCGTAAGCGACTCGACGACCAACATATTCCTCGAAAGCGCATATTTCAATCCGGTATGGGTGCGCAAAACAGCCCGCCGTCACGGTCTGAATACCGATTCCTCATTCCGTTTCGAACGCGGCATCGACCCGCAGCGTACGGTCTATGCCCTCAAGCGTGCGGCTCTGCTGTTCCGCGAGCTGGCCGGCGGAAAGATCTCGTCGGAGATCGTCGACATCTATCCGAATCCAGTCGGCGACTTCCGGTTCAACATCTCGTTTGCACGCATCAATGCCCTGATCGGAAAGGTGATTCCCGAACAGACCGTCCGCAACATCCTGGCGGCACTGGAGGTCAAGATCGAAGCCGAGCATAACGGCGTACTGTCGGTGGCCGTACCGCCCTACCGTGTCGACGTTCAGCGCGAGGCCGACCTGATCGAGGATATACTGCGAATCTACGGATACAACAACGTCGAGATTCCGGAGCACGTCAACTCGACGCTCTCCTACCAGCCGCGTCCCGACAAGAACCGTCTGGTAAATATTATTTCGGATCTGCTCTCGGACAACGGTTTTGTGGAGATCATGAGCAACTCGCTGACCAAGGCGGCCTATTACGAGGGTCTCGACAGTTTCCCCGCCGAACACTGCGTACGGATACTGAATCCGTTGAGCGCCGATCTGAATGTCCTGCGCCAGACGCTGCTGTTCAATGCGCTGGAGGCCGTGCAGCTCAACGTCAACCACCGCAACGGCGACCTGAAACTATATGAATTCGGCAACTGCTACTTCTTCAACGAATCGGCCGATGCCTCGAAGAACCCGCTCGACCGCTATTCCGAGGGTTACCGGTTGGCACTGACCGTTACGGGAGCCGCCGTCACGCCGTCGTGGAACGTGCGGCCCGAACAGTCGAGCTTCTTCACGTTGCGCAGCTACGCCGAACGGATTCTGAAACGGCTGGGCATCGACATCTACTCGTTGCGGAGCACCGAGATCCAGAACGACATTTTTGCCGATGCACTGTCGGTCGAGATCAACGGAAAGCCGCTCCTGCAGATGGGTGCCGTAACCTCGAAGATACGTTCGATGTTCGACCTGAAGCAGGAGGTTTACTATCTCGAGTTGGATTTCGACCGTCTGGTCAAGGCTACCAAGAAACATACGGTCGCTGCCGAGGAGCTGCCAAAGTTCCCCGAAGTGAAACGTGACCTGTCGCTTCTTGTGCCGGAAGATGTCACC